>Ga0157364_1005803_pt1 | contig 12629 bp, 4 predicted proteins | sample AttsexASBM2_FD_111476 | JGI IMG/M metagenome (GOLD analysis project Ga0157364, IMG submission 111476) | Fungus gardens microbial communities from leaf cutter ant in Ribeirão Preto, State of São Paulo, Brazil - Atta sexdens ASBM2 | ecosystem: Host-associated > Fungi > Mycelium > Unclassified ... | reverse complement strand
ATATAATTAGTGTGGAATCTAATTATGTGGAAAATTGGATCCCGGTAAAATGAATTTGTTTTCACATATATTACATGTTATAACATTGCGAACAAAAAGTGTAATAGACAAAAAATTATGAATAGTGTGTTCTTGAGCTCATTGAGAGATATCAAAGGTGCAAAACAGATCATCTTTGACACACTACTAGTTCAAGAACTATTCATTGAATTTTTGTCTATTATATTTTATGTTTATCACATTATTTAAATTACAAGAAAAAAAATTTAATTTATCAATATTCTAATGCCCTATAATTAATCCTTTTACGTTGAATGCTAAATTATAGATACCATCTTCAAATTCGATCAATATCAGTAAAAATTATTTTATTATATACGCTTGATAAACATGTTTAAACACGATCGTGTCCATTTTGATATAAAATAATCAGACAGACGGTATTAAGGAAAGAGAATACGGTGAATTATTCAAAGTCGAGCGGTTGTTTTCAATATTAAATATGCAGTGAGAATAACGGCTGCTATCGTATAATGCAACGTGCGAGGAACCGATACTTAGCAGGTAACTTGTGCAGATACTTCAAGCATCAAAGTCAGTCCAGTCACGAACAACTTGGTGGGTAACTTTGCTAATAACTTATGCGTGCGGTACGAAAACAAAGCAACACGTGTCGTGGTCGAGTTCGCAAAGTTCAAACGAGTCATTTTCCAGAAAAACATTTATACGTTTGAAAAAGCTATGTTATCATATTGCGTTACTAAAATAAATACGATATAAATATAAAGAAGGATTTTACTGAATCATTTAAAAATTTAGTCAGATACAGATCTGAAAATAATTTTATTAAAATAATTATGTAGGATGCATAATAAGCTGCAAAAAGTTTTGATATTTTAGCAGTTTGAGCGTTCTGCGATTATTTTAATAATCCAACAAAATTATTTTCTATATTTAGCTAAAATTTTAGATATTTCAACAAAATTGTTCTTTCTGTGTATACAAAATATTAACAATATATTACAATAATTTATAGACTTTTAATTTAGATTTGGTTCCGTCTTATTCGGTATGTATAAATAATATGTTAGCCAGTTAGCGAGTCTTATATTAGTTATATGAGACGAGATGTAGTTCTTGCTTTATTATTTTCATCAGCTTGATATTAAGACTGGTTCGCTGAAAATGTTGTATATAGGTCACATAACGAAGGCGCGGTTCGTCGATCGGAAGAAAATTCTCTCCGGAATACCGAACAACTCGGCGCGAATCGAACTCGTGGCTGTGTTAGCGACTAAGGTAAAGAGGGAAAGAGGATTGAATTTCACTCCCGCTTCGAAAGGGTGGTTTCGAGGTCGAGGACTGTCGACCGACCCCAGCCGATCAATATAGCTACAGGTGTCCGAAAGTATCAGTACTAGATGGTTTTCATTCTTAAAAAAGATATCGATGATGTACAAATTTTTCAATTTTCCTTCAAACATTTTGTTCAACTCTCTTATTTTCGATTTATTATATTATATTCGATATATTATTCAAATATTAATCAAATAATTCAATTATTTAATTAATAAATCGAAAATTAACAATTATATATATAAATAATAATTTTAATGATTATATTATTTAGTCGATATAGAATCTTTTTCTTAATTTAAAATATCAATAAATTAATATGTCAGTGTTTATAAAGATTTTATAAATGAGAGGGACGGACGGATTTAAAAAAAATTTGTTTTAATTTAATTAGACATGAAGAATAAGACGTTTATTTAAATATAATAAAGCTATTATCTTGAGATTAAATCAAAACAAATTTCGAAGAGAATCCCGATTACTGATGCAATATTATCAATATTACTTCAGTTATTTGAGTTACATTATTTTTCTCAAGTAATAATAAAAGTAGAAGGAGCAAATAAATTTCAGGTTTGCTCGTTTATTGATTGCTGTAGCAGGTATTCGAAGTAATGAATGTGAACTCATTCTATTCTACGTGCATTTCGCTTACTCATTTTGTACAAGCTTGTATAAAGAGTGTACATTTCGGATTTATAGCAAAAATGAATTTAATGAAAATTTATTGTATTTTGATATCGACATTCACGGAACAAAGATTAGTTGCAGCAACAAAAATTTGCGTGTAATAGCTAAATTTCAGTCGTAATAAATTATATCTGCGAGGTCTAATTTCTATTAGCCTCATCGCTGTGAGGCTAATAAATATTATTATTGTAACAGCTATTTTGCTATTATGTCAATCTATTGATTATTGCAGCAACGTTTTCTGTGTAGCAGATAATTTGGTAGCAAGTAGCAAATCATATTTAGTTGTGGTAGAGACAATTTTCTTTTACACGGACATAATTATAACAACATAACATCCGATAATTACAATAACAACTAACTTCATGCTACTGAATAAATAGATCTGTAACAGATAATACATACTTTATTATATATATATATATATATATATATATATATATATATATATTTATATTTATATTAGCTACAGCAGCAAATCCTCTGTATGTATTAGTATTTCATAGCTATAGTAGGTAATGCAATTTTAGCTAATCAAAATTAGCTGTAACCAGCAACATTTTTTTCCGTGTTTGTAAAAATAGTGGCTTTTAATTTATTTAGATGTGTTATGTTAAAATTTAGATAATTTACTCTATTAATATTCCAAAAATTAATTTTTTTATCATTATCAAATAGAACATTTTATTTTTGTAAAAATAAATTAACTTGACCAATTAGATATTATATTACTAATAATTGTGGACTTACAATTATATTTGAAAATTATAAGTATGTAAAAGTATCGAAGTAAAAGTCGTAATCAAATAAAAATCGACGCAGTCATTTGTTATAAATAAAAACATTTTCTTTTTTTTTTAATTATAATTTTTTTTTATATATTTTTATCAGTTTTTATTCTTGAATACTGATTTATATATCTATTATATATATTATATCTATTATATATATTTTATATATATATAATCTTTAATTATTAATACTGACTTAGGTAATTTTAATGACTTTTGCCTTCGATTTGTCTTCGAATAAACAGAAAATTGCTTATAAGGACCATTAGAGAATACAAGACTGTGGTGACATACTCTCATATTTTTAGTCTTCAATGAAAAAGAGAGTTCTTTCATCTCTTTGCTCTTCATGTAGAAAGTGGTTTGAAAAAGCATATTGTCTTACCAAACAACTATTTGTACACTAGACTTTCTTCCCACCTTGATATATTTTTCTCAAGATGCAATAAATATGACTCTTCTATTGAATATGTTTGATCTTCGTGTGACGCTTGCAAATCTGAGTACAATCTGACTCGAAAATTACGAAATGAATATTTTTAGTTTACAGAAGAATTAAGTTATTTAAGAATCCATTTTTTGTGTATTCATATATCTTTCTTATTATTTCTCTTAATTTTTATAAAACTAATGAACATGTAACATTTACGTTTACACCTTTAATTCAAATAAACTGCTGCTTAAAGAATTTACGAGGTACATTCATGTGAAAATGCATTATCTGCACGCATATATTTTACAAGAGAATCTCTTGGGCGGTAGTTCGTTGAAAAGTTTTCTTTGGCCGTCTTCCGCTCTCTGTGTGATTTAGGAGTGCTAATAGTCACATAAATATCATTTTCTAAGTTGACTAGAGAAGAAAGAAGAGAGGAATAGATAACGTTCTTTAAACGAACTGCTGCACAAGTGAGATTTAGGTCAACCATTCTCTTTTTACTCGACAATCAATGGCGACATAAATGTGCCCAATTTACAATTGAACGCATAATCGCACATTGCATTGTAATTAATCAATCGAATATCGTTAATGGCACATCGATATACATTTTCGGAGATAAGATTCGTCGTCTGTTCATATCGATCGTCACTCTGAGGAGAATAAGTAATCATCATGCGCCTTGAAATGTGAAACTAGGGCACTCGCCGGCCTTGTTACATCCTGCGAAACAATGCTGTTGACAATAACGCATCTTCCACATTAAAGCAGATCCAGTATATACGCCATAGTAAAATAGTTGTATAATAATCATAAAATAACTGTGTAATAACCGTAAAGTTATTATTCACAGAAGCTTCAAATATGATTTATATATATTGTATAATAATATAATAATGTTGATGCTCGCAATTTAATTACATTCGACTTGGGATATTGTACTTTAATAATACAATATTAATACTTTCAGAGAAAAAGAGAATGTAGAAATATCAGAAAAATTTTAAGCTTTTTTAAATTTATGTAATTGATTAGATTTTTTGTTGCTAAAAAATTTTATTAATCTAAACAACTTAATATAATGTTTCATAAATATAAAAATATCCAGATTATTTATTATTGTGATTTCTAAATTTACTTTATCTTTAATTAAAAAATATTTCTTAGGCAAAAATATATTACACAATTAAGATAAATTGAAAATTACAGAAAAATATAAATAATAATTTCAAATTGTTAGTTTTAGTTGCAAAATTTAAAAACAGAAATGAAATGTTTTCATTTACTTCGCGCTGAAATATTATTATATTACAGATAAATTGGGTAATGTGAGAGATGTTAAAACATAATTATACTAACAATTAATTGAATAATAATGAACAAATAATTAATAACTTGTAGAATATACGATAATTCGTATTAAACACAAATTGGCACAATTAAAGTTATACATAGCAAAAACTTCAATAAAAAAAAAGAACGACTGTTAATAAAAATTCTAATTAAACTATTCTGTCACATATTCTGATTTTACACAGATATCGATATATATTGCACTCTTATTTCTAACAAATTATGAGAGTACCGTTTAATCTTTTTAAACACCTCGTTTTAATGCTTACGAGAAGTACGAACCACAGCCACTTGTTTTTTCTCATTTCATTTGCTATTCGTTTTAATACCACGCGCAATAACCGCTCGGTGTCACGATAATTGCATTTTTATTCGATTTCATCCTGGCTCCTGACGAATAATTGACGTTCTAAGAACCGACTCGTCGCGCACAACGGAGTGCGAATGGATGGAAGCGAGAGAAGAAATGCATATGTTTTGGATCGAGAAACTGGGTCAACCGGTGACCTTCTTGCGGTAAATAACCAGGACGATGCACACCCAGCACGGAAATTACCTATAGTAATTTTCAGGGGTAGTCTAACGACAAGTGCGAACTCTACAAAAACCATAATTTCCGCGAATTTAATAAAGAACACGCGGCGAAGCCAAATATGAGAATGCATAGCATAAAAAATGTTAATTTATACTAGACGAGTATTATAAATTTTAAAAAATATAATTTCACTTTAAAATAGTAATCATAATTTTTTAATGCCGTTATTAATAATGAAGTAAAAGAAATTTTGTGCTTCTGTAAAAGATAATTATTTTTAAATAAGAAATGAAAGAGAGATTGTTTATTAATTTGATTTTGATAATGTCAATGCCTTTAAAAAGTTATGAAATATTAAAAAATAAGTAAATTTATTAGTATATCTTCCTAAAATTTATATAAAATATTTAAATTATTTTATACGGAAAACTATATTAAATTATATTAATAATTATTTAACGAATTATGCTATGACGTCATAAGCGTTTTTATCGATCGGACCGCTTATTTCTAACATTATAAAGCGACGAAAGTTACATCATCTCATCAGATACCAAATGCCAGAGATCGCAACTTGCGATGCCTCACGGTAATTTACATAGAATTAATTCGAGAATATCATGGATCAGCGCGATGGTGCTACTGATGCTGGAGCTCATCAGAGCGTTTTCCCACGACCTCATAAATTCACCATGTACAGTAAGCTGAGGAAATTTACGAGTTTAAGATATTCGGCGGGACAAAGATTTGCCCAACCACTCGACAATGCGTTTTATGACGAATGATAAATGACGACTGTTTCCTTACAAGAGTTGCATCCGCGATATACTATTCACGTTCGCGTTAAGACCATAAATCTCGCACAAATTGGTCCTTTGTTCAAGAATTAATGTTAAAGACACTTGTATGAATGCAAAATATGTGCGTGCAATAATTGTTAATAATTGCTTCATAATCGCAGTAACATTGCCTAATTTTTCTCATTGATGACGTCTAGAGCAAGATCTTATCCTTTCAATGCTCATAGCAACGATTTTTTTTCTCATTTTTTTTTTAATCATACGGTTTGCATGCAAATAATTGATATAATTTTGCTTTTCAATGCAGCGTTTCTTTCGAAATCAACAAGCAATTGTGCTGAGAAAATAAAGTTTTACTCGACGATAATCTCATAATCACTAACGAGAATTCAGAAAATGTGACACTTTTTCAATTGTGTATCTCAAATGTGAATACGTGAATTATTTATCTTAATAAAAAATATTCTACAAAAAATTAGAAAAAGACGTAAATAATTGAAGCTAATTTACATCAATTAATTAAATATACATATTTTTAAAGAGAATATTGACTCGAATTATGTATATACCTGGTAATATTAATATTCATAACTTTATGAATAATCCCACTTTTTGTTTCTGAATTTGATTCCAATATATTAAATTTATCGTAATGAAGAACTGTATGCTAATCTGTAATTTCAATGATACTTAATTCAATGAGTCTATAAAGTAATATTCATTACGTCATTTAGTTTTGCACTCTTCTAGATATAATCTGATTAAAAACGTAATCAATTTCGCTTATCAAGAACGAGGGATTTGCGGCGATCGAAAAAAAAAAATGCACGACAGACTCGAATTAGCTTCAATGGCGAAAAGCGAATTCAATAACATCAGAGAACAAAGATTAAACTCTTTTCAACACATAAATTTAGTAAACAAAGCATAAACACCTTGAAAAGACGTTGAAGAGACGTGCTGCGTACGTCACTAACTACAATTTATATAAATCCGAGATTTATTTATTCATGACACTCATTCGCTCTTCAGTTACGAGGTACGTTAACGTAAACTACGAGAGCGATCTCATTAAACTGCAAGCGATTACAATTTGTCTCGTATCTATCAAATTCCTTTGAGCAACTTATCTTAAAAAAGTTAAATTACTCCGCGACACGGCAACCGGTACAATCTCGAAAGAGGATTGCGAACGTCGGGTCATTAATTATGTACTTCATCCGCATTGGTTTTTCGTCAAGATGTAAATTACATCCTCCATGTATAAGAGAAGAAATAAGGACCGTATAACATTCTGCATTACAGACTTTATGAATTTTTTTCGAAACCGATAATTTCCATGTTCATTTATCTCGATAAGAAGAAAAGTTACCAAATCTTAAAGCGCAATAGTGATTCATGCAAAATGTTAGATTGTAGTTTGCAACTCTATTAATTTCAAGAGCATTTACGCAAAGAATGAAAAATATCGTTTTTTTCAAAATTCTTTACAAAAAAATCTTAAATGTAATATTAGTTTATTTATTTCTCGAGAAAATTGCTCTGTTTTAAAATTAAGTTATCAACTATATTTCAATATTTTTTATAATGTAATTATATCAAATAATAGTCGCATCGTATCGTCAATCATATGTATGTGGTCGGATGGTATTGCAGCTTCTCTCTCTTTCATTGAACATTTATTATTTATTAATCTTCATTAGTAGCGGATATAAAGCGTATATAAAGCATCATGCAATACAAAGTAATTATACTGTGAAACGCGAGCGCATAATAAACAACGATGCGGTGCAAAAATTGATATGAGGGCACTTGCAATTTACCGAATATCGCTGCGAATGAATATTCGCTACTGAAAAAAGAGGACCATCTACTGTTTTTTTTTATTCGTCAACGCGTATGCGTGATATCTCGCTTTTCAAGTAGCGTTTCGAGTATTAAAAAGTATATAAACCAATTATGAAATCATGATTGCGCCAATTGTTGCCGATAGAATACGACAAAAACTCGACAGAGAGTACGGAGGTCTATCGTTCAACCTTTAGAATATCGGTTCTTGCTATTATTAAAGCTCTTGTAACATTCTCGTTTTTCTTTCTGTACCTTTCTCTTAAAATAATTAATTAAATTGCATTTTATACCGTGTAGGATGAAAGACTAAAAAATATTATTAAAAGATTTCGACAAGATGAAATAGGCAGCAATAAACACAAGTTAATTATTACAGTATCGCATAGTGAATATAGGGAAATAGTTACGATAATATACGGGATAGTTTCGCAAACAAGGCTGCATATAAAACTGTCAAACTCTCAATTAACTCTTTGACTGCGCGTTTGCATTATAGTGACATTATACGTGTTATACCCTATCCGTTTTATGCACGAATAAAATCACACAATCCAAGCATAAGCCGGAACAACTCGATGACATACGATAAAAAAGGAATTTCGAGACGTGCAGTTGACATACTTTCTTTGTAGGATAATCGTTGGAGCGTTCTGAGGATAGGCATGCAATCGATACACGTTTCCATTTTCATCCGACATACATAAACTTTTGAGATGTATGTACAACACAAATCTTGTATCTCATACATCTAATAATAAAAATCGGAATATTCTAGAATATTTATTAAACTAGTTCGTAAATCTTTTTATAAGATCGTCCATTATAGAAATTAAATATCAGAAAAAATCTATAGCCACAAAGTTTTAAATTAATTTTGAGTATGTTCATAAGCTTAAAGTGTTTTAAACTTTAAAAGTTATAGAGATTTGTCGAATAACGTGAAGCTGTCTTAATTCACTTTGCAATTAAAATAAATTTGAAATTCAGATAATTCTCATGATACCTTCACGAAATTTTTCGACATTCTAATCATTCCGATCAAAACTTGAAAACTTATTGTTTATCACTTTATCGTGAAACATTTCCTTATTCAGAAAATGCATTAATATATCACATTATAATTAAACCTACGATAAGGAAAATAGAACATGGTTATCATTATTGTCCACCCACAGAGGAAATCACATATAGTGCAAAACTGTATTATCACAACATTATTACACGTAAAATTCCTTATTATCCGGCACAACTTTAATTAACTCCCACACGCAATCAAAACTGATATTTCGCTCAAAAGGATAGCCATAACCATGCCAACCTACGAAGATCCGAGAAAACCGGAGATGCTTGAATTTTTCATGTGTTCGTCCACCGCAAGAGATAGAGACGGAGGAGGAACAAAAGGATACAAGAGTCAGTGTATGGTTTATTAAGGGTTAGACGAACACGAACACGCGCTGCCAATTCTTCGCAATATCCATCGCGATCCTTTCAGAAGAGTTGCGTGAGACAATGTTGCTCTGAAGCGACTGCGAATTTATTGAAAAAAAAGATGAGCAGAAAAAATAGTGCGCATTAAGTGTTAGTTGCCTTTTCTGTATCAATTAATACAGCACGACAAAGAATGAACGAAATTGAGCAGTGGACAAAAAAGCGAAAGCAACTGTCAGTTTTTGACACAAATCAAATTAATCCACTCGTAGCTCTAAGCGCTAGTCTTTTGATAAACCCGATTATGCGTCTTTCAACGTCTTGCGCTGTTACATGTAGCAATGGATCAAGTACAGTCTAATTTTTTAGCACTCGCGAAAAAGAGTACTCGAATTTCATCAAATTTATTGAATTTTGCGATGCTACTGAAATTTATGGCTGAGAGCACGTATTTGGAATACATCTTATTGTAATTTGATTTGTAGTGTACACAAAACGTGCTCGCTTGAAATTGGCGGATGTTCTAAGCAGTTATGCTAGTTGCGATCGAAATCCGTGTGCGGAATAAATTTTCTTTCGATCTTATTGCATTCATTGCTTTTAAAGAATAAATGTAGAATCTAATGATATTTTCGAACAAAATAAGATTTATGTATAATAATTATATTTCTTTTTTATATAAAGTTTCTTAATTTTTTTTATTTATCTTTTTATTTTTATGTGCGTCGACTAAGGATTCTTTAAAACGTTTTTATGGGTCTTAAAAAGCATTCATATATTAAGCTTTGATATATTTTATACTTAAAAGTATAGCACATTTAAAAAATTAAAGGTCATAATCGATTCTTATATTTAAGAATCGATTTTAAGTACTGTTTTAAGTACAGTCTTAAAATGTCATAATCACGAGGTCACGTATTTGCATTTAATTACTTAAGGTCTTAAAATAAGAATCGACTATGAATATCGGCCTGAGATTCTTATTGACATCAAATTATTAATATTCTTATAAAATCTTATTATCAGTTACTATTAATATTCTTATAAGATCTTATATTAGTATCAATATTATTAAATTACTTATCAATTTAATATTATTACTCTAGTTAATATTATTATTATACTTCTGTTCATTTCAAGACGAAAAAAGATTTTAGCGCGCTATTTGCAGAATTAAAGACATATAAATTTACATTGTGAAATATTTAAGCACCAAGAACCCCATTTGGCTGAAAATAGGATATTTCTCGTACTTAATTTTTTTTCACTATTTTAAAATATTTTATAATAACTTATATGAGAGTTATAAAATCTGTACATCAAATACATCTATACAATTAAGAATAATATAAGTTACGGCTTAATATGAATAAAATTGAATTAATTTACAGAAAGACTATTAAAGCCTAACAAGATAACGTATGCAATAATAATAATGCTTTATTAAATTCTATATAAACAGCGTTTTCATCGAGTTGGAAAAAGCTGAAATGTTGATCGTTTGAATATGGTTTATTGTATATTAATTGAAATACATTCACTGCAAGCAAAATATGATTTAAAAAATGATTCTAATTATACATGAACTAGGATTTATTCAGATTTATTCCAAGTAGTTCAACTTTTTGAAGCTTAAAACTGGGATTCAAATGCTAAACAAGTTATATGATAAGTTAAATAAAATCGAGTCAAAAGTTATACTGAATTGTTGCGTTCGTCCTTTCTAAACGATGTATTTGCGTGGGAAATGATTGTGGGACTGATTGTATTTTAGACGATGACACCAACCTTTGATTTTCTCCTATTCAGAAGAGCTTAAAAAACGAGAACTATGTGAAATAACGATGTAAAATTCGCAGCATTGTTTGTTATTTGACGTCGACCTCGTTTTTATAAATCGCACTTTCTACTTTTTCAGAAATATACTTGAACATTATTATTGTTGCAGCTCAGCTTTCGAGGAAACTTAATCGCTATATCGAGTTGTCGAGTTTTCTTGCTTATATAGATGTTCTTTGAAAAATATTTTATGAAAGGAATGGAAATAAGTGTATGAATAGCTATAACTAACATATTTATCAATTACAAATTATAATTTGTTCATTTACACAGATACTTATATATATATATATATAAATTAGTCTCATTTAATTCTTTTTTTGAACATGTTTTGCATTATTATATAAATATTATTATATAAATATTATGATAGCTTTGCTACCATAATTATAAACATCAGTCCGCTATTAAAGAAAATAGATATTGTGAAATTGTCTCTGAAATAGACTTTACTATTTGCTTCATTCTCTTGTATTAAATTTTTTAGTGGCAATTTCTTTCTCATCTATCTTTAAGAATCCGCTATTTGCCTTCGTGTAGTATTATACACGAGCGAAGTAACAGTTTTATGTGAATATAATCGTGATACTCCGTTTAATTTTCAAGTTATATAGAAAAATTATAAAGAAATTCTGCGAGAGTTTATATAATATTTCCATTGCGTGTTTGGAGCAATTTGCAAATTCAAGAGTTTTTGTTGAACTCTCGAATGCGCGATCGTAAATAAGAAAGCTTGCGCCTCTCAAATAAGTCGTGTGTGTCGACACTTCGTTTTCGGGTGCAGTAATAGCGCCCGACGGAAATCTGGAAAGTGTCGGAGATATTTCGACGATCCTTTATATTTCGTTGACGTAAAAATGCTCGGACTTGCTTTTCGAGTCGATGGGAAAATTCTATATAAGGCATGTAAAATTGCACGTTGTAATACCGAGAGATGCAGGAATCTGCGAGCTCGCGAGTTTGGATCGCGATTCAGAAGCCAATTTGCGAAATGAGAAAAGGTGCCGCGGAAACATTACCTTTGTAAGGATACACATGCCTGCTTTGTGGGCAACTCTCACTAACGGTTGCACTCTGTGTTATGTGAATTTATTGGTTCTCGATGGCTGTGTAGTGGCCATGTTAACATCGCTTATTGAAGCCGCTGTTGGCTTACCAATAACGAAACCACCGCTGCTTCAAAAATTCGGTCACGATAGCTATGCGATTTTCATTTTAATATAGCTCAGGTGCTCTTAGAGCAGCTGCTTCCGCTTTAATTTGTGCTTGAAATTAAAAGTAAGAATGTAATTTCAATTGACAATATTATTATCTATCAAAATATATTAATTGATTTTCTCACATATATATCTCAATTTATTTTATATATGTATTCATTAATTAATGTATTGTTTTACGACGACCGTTTATGGACGAACAAATGTAATAAAATTATGAACGCAAATTAAATGTGCGAGAGAAAAGACTTTAAGCTCTCATCACAAATACATGCGTCCACTTTCGGCTATTATTCAACAATTGCAAAATGCGGTTTCGCTGATTTTTTT
>Ga0157364_1005802_pt1 | contig 12629 bp, 9 predicted proteins | sample AttsexASBM2_FD_111476 | JGI IMG/M metagenome (GOLD analysis project Ga0157364, IMG submission 111476) | Fungus gardens microbial communities from leaf cutter ant in Ribeirão Preto, State of São Paulo, Brazil - Atta sexdens ASBM2 | ecosystem: Host-associated > Fungi > Mycelium > Unclassified ... | reverse complement strand
TTGGTGTGTGTGTGTGGGTGTGTGTGTGTGTGTGTGTGTGTGTGTGTGTGTGTGTGTGTGTGTGTACGCGCGTGCATATACGTGCATACGCGTGCATATGCGAGCGCGAGAGGGAAAGAGAGAGCGAAATTATGAGAGAGAGAGAAAGAGAGAGAGAGAGAGAGTGGAGAGGGAAGGGGGAGGGGGAGAGTGGGAGAAAGATTAATTCATTGATTGATTAAACATTTATTATAGTTCTAGAGCGAGAACTCTCTAAGAACTGTGCATAAAAAGAATACAGTAATTAACACACAATGATGAAATTATAAATTTAACATACAAAGGAAAATAAAAATAAAAATACAAAAATACAAAAATACTAATAAAGTTGAAGATAACTATAACAACATTACCAAGAAGATGAGGTGAGCAATAATTAAAATGAATTGTAATATTGCACCAATAGAAGATGAATATGATACAAGAAAAATAAAAATAAATATAAACACTAATTGAATAAAAAGATAAGTAATGATTGAATAGTGAAAAATAAAATACAAAAATATAAAAAAGAAAAAATACAAGAAAAATTCTAGTGAAGATGAAGATGGAAATGTAGATAAAAAATGTAAAAAAAAAAACACAGACAAGACAATACTAAACGTTAATAAGTTGAGTTGATGCTCTAACTTCCCCACGACGTTGCAAATGACAGAAGAGAGCCTAAAAGAAAAGAGAGACTCTAATTCTCTGATCTTACTAGGAAGAGAGTTTATGGTATGTTGAAAAAGCGACATGAACGAAGGAATAAGAAGATGTTCTTCAAGTAGGAAGTTACGGTAAAATCAAGAGGAGAGACACGCGAAGTAACTCGAAGTTTCGGGCAGAAATTTAGTTTATCAACTAGGAAAAGTCCCGGTCTTAAGAATGGAATACAGAAAATAGTCAAACTGAAATTTTCTTCTATCATCCGCAGTCAACCAACACAGTAAGCCATAGTAATGTGAAATATGATCATCCATGCGAAGACTGAAAATGAAACACACGCATGCATTCATCAAGCGCTTAATACTGAGTTTCTGCTGACCAGTCAAATCCATGAAGATTACTGAGCAATAATCGAAGAATAGAAAAAATTAAAGAGAAGTCGTGTGCGCAATAGAATCGAGAAGCTGCTTATGATACTTTAGGGCCATAGAACATTCACTTTATGTGAGAGAACGTTGATTTGTTCAGAATCTTCGTGTTCATAATATCAAGATTAATAACTTGACTTGAAAATTCTATCGGAGTGTTGTTTTAAAAATAATAATTCTATGTTATCTCTCTCATGAATATTATTGATGAAGCGGACAATATCAAGTAAGATGGCTTTGGTCTTGTCAGCATGCAGTATCAGATGATTGCAAGATGCCCATCGCGCAACAGTAGTGATGTCCTCTTTGATAAGAATCAAGGTCTTTTCGATTGGCAGGAGAAAAGTGTAAGTAAATTTGCAAATCACCTGCATATAAGGTGTGCTTGCAATGCTTGAGAAAGTATCAGAGATTATCATTATACATACATTAATGAATTATATATACATTATATATACATTAATGAATAGGGCAAAGAGTAACGATTCCAAAGAGTACCTGAGCCTCTCCTGTACCCTCAGGAACATCAATCTGATTAGTTGCCCAGTCCGAGAAGCTATTGAGTCCACGCATTGAGAACGACCAGCAAGAAACCAGATAGAAACTGATCCAATCAAGGACGGAGCGGAACAGGCGATAGTTTATGAGTTTATTTAACAGTATGGAATGATGGACCGAGTCAAAGGCCTTGAGAAATCCAATAGGATTAGTAAGATAATCATTCTTCGATCAATGGCAAAGCGCACATCATCTGTGAGCTTGACCAGAGCTATATGTAAGCTATTGTCGCGCTTGAAGCCCGTTTGGAGAGGATCGAGGAGGTGATGATAATGTAATGATAAAATTACAGGAAAGCTGGTCATACACAATGCGCTCGAAGACCTTGGAAAGGAAACATGGAAAGGAGATTGGATAAAAATCGGAAGGAGACGAAGGATTCTTGATTTTAATATAACATAAGATTTCTTCCAAATGGAAGAGAATGAAGAGGAGATTAAGGAATAATTGAGCAGGTCAAGGATGAAGAAAAAGGTGATAGGAAGACTGTCCAGGACCAGACGACGACTAACATCATCAGGTTTAGTGGCGTTTGACGTAGCGTTTGACGACTAGGGAGCTGAGGGAGCGCAAGACAGAGAATATCGGCAGTTATATGCAGCAAATAAAATATTGATGAATCAGACAGAAAAGAGAGAGGATAAGGAGATATGATAGAGAAAACTGGAGAGAGAGAGAGAGAGAGAGAGAGAGAGAGAGAGAGAGGAGGGGAAGAGAAAGAGAAGATGTAAGAAGAGGAAAAGAACTAGTTAAAGTTATTAAATGGAGTGTTAGGAGGTGGAGAGTTCTTCTGCCTAGCCAGGCCAGAAGAGACCAGAGCATCGACCAGAGCTGCACCGAAGAGGTAGCGGAGTTAAGTCGCTGCATCAGGTACCTGTTTTTTGGTCGCGCCTCCGACTCACCTTATTGAGCAAAGAGCGGAAAACCTCAAAATATCGGATATAAACAAAAAGTTCTTCTGGCAGTATATCTTCTGCCCATGAGAACTTGAATGGAGTGATCAATCCATAGTGCAGGAGGTCTTTCTACATGAAACATTCGGAGCGGAAATTACGAATTTCATGGTATTCATTAAAGATGTTGATGTTGATATCGAGGTTTATAAAGGAAGTCACTGAAGATCAGTCAAGGCAATGAAGAGAGGAGTGGAACGCTTCGAGGTTAAAATTAGAGTAGTCTCGAGTAGATATCGTATAAGGCGGAAAGCGGAGAAATTCATAATCAAATGTGACGTCAATAAGGTCGTGCAGAAAAGAGAGAGCATGCTGCTAGAACGACTTTAGCAATAACTGATCACTTCGACGAAGCAATGATCTATACGAGTATGAGAAGAAGCTGTGTGATGAGTTTCTGAGAAGGACACAATAAACAAACGATTGCCAATACAGAAGTCTCGCAAGGAATCAGCAAACGATTGGCAATTCAAATCTATATTAAAATCCTCAAGGATTGCTGTAGATAAGTAGGAGGGGAGGAATTTCTCGAAGTCGGCTTTCCGCCGAGGAAGACCGCTAGGTGACCCACCTTCGGAGAATGATAAACAATGCCCAACAAGAGAAGTCGGCCTCCCCCCCGGAAACTCACGAGCAAATACTGCAGCAGAGCTCAGGTGATGAAGCAAACATCCTCACATCTAATTTATGGCGCATGTAAAAAGCTCGACGAGCTTATCGGGAATGTGGGGCTTCAGCCACGTTTCCGACAAAGCAATAAGATTATAAGAATCGCGCGAAAAATTATCAACAAATTCAGAGAAATACAATAAGAAAGCAGGAATTGGCAGTTTACGTGGTACAAGCGAAGACAACGAGCAGCAGCGCCGTGTACGGCACCATAGGATCAATTCCCACACAGCCCCCGTTGCCCCACGATAAGGTCGAAAGGACCACCGTCACCGAAAGCAGTGAGATGGAGATTTCTACTGCTTAAGATATCGCTTCAGCAACAGAGATTAACGCGACTGTCATGGATATTACTTAGCGCGTGGGACAGTCAACTCCGCAAATACACGTTACCTAACTACCTCGGTTCCGGCTGCTATCTCACCGCTATCAGCGACGCTAACTACCGTTTCTCCCTTACCAGAAATGACCCATGGCCGCCGAAGGCCATGGGAATGCAGACTTTCGGGAACGAGTGGGAAACACCACCGAAGCCGTTGGAACTCTCGCCTCACACGCCGCCTGGGACGCCGGCCTTATATCTATAATGTATGTATGTACTTTTATTTCGTTTTTTTTTCAATTAATAATTATTTACAAATCTGTAAAACGTAGGGTGTTCTCAAACTTATGGAGAATACTATATATTCAACCTGTACATATATTATAAATATATTGTAAATATATTGTGTAAATATATTGTAAATAGTAGTGCACTTCAAGTCTCATCATTTGGATAAAAATCTCTTCCAAAGCGACCACATACCGCCGTAGTATTAATAAAGTGTAATAACTGGTTTCTGAGAAATAAGTGTTACTTTAGGAAACTTATGTCAGTTTCAGCGATTTTCCTCTAGTAAAGTCTGTAATTTAATCCAGAAATCGGATTTATGAGATAATGGATTCGAAAGATTGGATCCAGACGTATTCGAATATCCAGATTAAGATCCGCAGAGTATTGTATTTTAATATTCGAATGTAAGAACCAAATAATATCAAAAAGGAGAGTTTGACAATTGGAATATCTTTTTACATTAGATACGTGGACAATACCGCATTGGCAATTCAGTATGACTCTATCAATAAAGTTCTTGACACTTTCAACTCACTGCATTCAAGAATAAAGTTTACATTAGAAATTGTAGAGCGGATAAATTTCCTCGACATAACTGTAATAAAGAATAAAATGTGATTGATTTCATAAATCGACATTTTCTGGTAGATTTGTCAATTACCATTGATCTCCATCCGCTAGTACAAAAGAAAGGTGCAATCATCGATATGGTAGATAAGACTGTTCTGTTACATCCAAAATATAAATATTACTCAAAAAACATAGAATTAATAATCAATACATTCTTGGATAATGATTACCCAATTAAGTTTATATTCAGAGTAATAAATTCAAGGTTAAAATATTATTTCCCAAAGAAATCCTAAACAAGGTAACAGTGATATAGAGATTGAAACTGAAGTAGTTGAAACTGAAAAGAAAAGCTAGTTTACGGTTCCCTATATGCCTCAAATTTCTGAGAAATTCAAAAATATGAAGGATATGGAAATCAATCTGTGTTATTGTAGCCTCAATAAATTAGACTGCATTATTAAAGACCACAAAGATAGACTCTCATCAAGCTCTAATAAAAATGTAGTCTATAAAATACAGTGTCGAGACTGTGATGCAATCTATGTTGGTCAAATGCGACGATTATTAAAAACAAGAATCAAAAAACACAGAAATCAAATTAATAGAAAAATGTCTAATGAATCAATGATCACACAACATATTATAGATTGGAATAGTCATGATTTTTAATGAGAAGATATAAAAATATTGGACATAGAAAGAAAATTAAGTAAGAGAAAATCATATCAGAAATGCTACATATTTAATTGCAATCAGTTTGAATTTACAATCAGAATTTCTGCACCATTCGTATGTGAGCATTTTAGAAAGATTTAAATAGTGACTTCATGTATTCGGGTTTAGTTGATTTTTGTTTCATTTTTAAATATTAACATTTAGAATAATTTGACTTTTTATAACGTATCATTCTCTACGTGACTCACAGAATAATTTTGATCACTACTTGTCTGATTCCAGTTAGAAAAACATATGTTATAAATATGTATCGTAAAATTAAGTCTTATTTTTTTTCTTGTTACGTTCCTTTATAAAAATTGATTTCTTACATTTGGAATAACGAATTTGTGATCTGTGGAGAATAAGAATGAGTAGTACATTATACAAAATATAACAATGTAATTAACTTCTTTGCATAATTTGGTCTTTAGACAGTCACTTGGCTTTTTAACGAAGAGACAAATTACGGCTATTCTCAGAAAGTAGGAAAATGCTCATCCTCAGTCTCACATAGAGTTGGAATTCCAACATTATTACGAGATTTTTATCAAGCTCTCCATCTATGGATTTACTGATGATGATTTGAAGAAAACCGAAACGTTCAAATAAGATGATTACAGATAATTATTGTACATTTATGTTCTATGTAGACATTATTTGTTAATTATAGAAATTTGCGCATCAATTTTCGCGCTGTGTATATGCTCTTATTATTCATATATTTTATTATATTTTTTAATTCCAAGAACCCGATTAATATTTATAATTTAGTACGAATAATATCACTATCCTTATATCCGAATACCCAGATATGTATAGATCCGAGCGAAATTGTCACTCTAGAATATGTATATAGAAGTACATTTATAATTATTTCTGGAAAATGATTTTTTGGAAAGTGATTTTACCATATATGATTGAATTTGTCTTAAAATATAATTTAAATTTGTCTTAATCTAATTTGTAATAATAACTTTCTATTTCAGCATAAAAAAATCTAAATTTGTTTTAAAAAAAGTTAAGTAGTGAGGGTTTTATAAATAAATTTATAAAAAATTTATAAACAATTTATAAAAAAATTTTTTTACAATATAATTATAAAGTACTCTTGAAGCCATTCAATTTTTATTCTGGTGAATTTTTTCTATTCCTTATACAATAGTTTCGAAGATATTCACTTTGAAAGAAAAAAATCGATTTTCTTCAAAGAGGTGTTTCACCCTTTAAAAATACGTATACAAAAATACGTATCTCTTAATTCGGTCTAAAGAATAACATTACAAGCGTTAAAATCGAAGAAGGACTTCTGTTCTGTCCTTCCATATTTTATGATGAACTATATGGTAGCGTCATGTACTTCAACATTTTGTTAGAGCTCATAGCGATAAATTGCCACTTCCGCTACGTCGTACGAAATTTACAAACGTTCTTTCAGATGTACTGCATTAAAGTGGAATGGCATCCCACTTGATAACCATAATGCTATCTCTCTATATGACTTTAAAAATAAACTGTACAGTTATTTGTATAATATTATAATATTATAATAACTTTAATAATTATGGTAATTAGCTTTTTGTTTTTACATTTCGGCTAATAAATAAGCACTCTTTTTTATTTAAATTTATATTCAATTTTTTTCTTTTCGTTTTTTTTTTTCTTTATGAGTACTGTGTATTCCACATATTATCTGGTCGATTTTTTTATGTATTATTAATACGTATGTTTATTATTACTATACATATGCTTTGATTATCTACTTGAGAGGTTATCACCTAAAGCGCTTTATAAATAAAGACATCTTTATCTCCCACTTCCTTCTCCTTTCTTCCCCCCCTCTCTCTCTCTCTCTCTCTCTCTCTGATCCGATGTGAATATAGATAGACGTATTTCTATGAACTCTCCGATTTATCGATCATTTTTTTATCGCTTCTTCCCTGTGGGGCATCTCTGTTGTAACTCTAATATGTTAAAGAACTTCTTATTTGGCTTTTAAGTATTGTTCTAGTTATTCAAATGGATTTTGGTGGTCATCTTAATCAATCAATTTCCTTGGCTCGGATTAACGAATTCACGTTTCTGATAATCGTACATCTGCGCATACATCTGAATTCCTAATTGGCTCTGTTGTCACGCGAGGTTCAAAGACCGGACGGCGAGGCTTCGGCGTCCTAACTGATGCATCAGTAAACAAAGCATCTCAAAACAAAAATAAAAACAAGCGAGATCTTGCAAAATAGTCTCCTAACGCTTCAAATCAATCCAACTTGTCGGATAAATATGGCGATTATTGTTATAAATATGACAAGACTTGACGCGTTGAGGAGATCTATCAGAAAGGCTAATGCTGCTAAATAAACTAGTGTTAGTCAGTAAAGTATCGATAGAGAAAAGATCTAAACAAAATTGATCTCCGCGAAAGAAGGCTTTCTATGAGCTGTCGAATGCATATGATGTTATTAGATAATAATCTAATGATGTCCTCTGATTCGATTGGCGAAATTAAGAGCGCGGTAAAGGATACTCTAACTGAGTTTCGCTACACATTATCTTTACATAAAACTGATACAGATTTGTCAGTATTCGCGGATTCAAATGGCGAGATTAGAAGTGCGGTTCAGAAAATGCTCTTTCAGAGTTTAGTGTTTCGGTATCAACGAGTTCTAGATAGACGAGTTATAGATCCGAAGCAATTTCCACGCTTACGTCTACGGAAAATTATGCTATATTACCGGAAATCGATTGTTTATGTAGGGCGAAATCATGTCATTGATGTTTCAAGATCTACAATATTAGTTCGGTAGTTCTTCCCAGCAGCGACCGTTAAATTTGCTTCATTCGAGGAGACTAAGGATACGCTTCAAAAGATTCTGAAACCATGGGATGTTAATTTGAGAGTTAAAAGGCCCCAGACAAGGCATTCGTATCGAGGCGATATCCATTGATTTTTAAAAAAATGAAGGATTGAATCTACGGCTATTAGTGCAAGGCGTTTCGATAAGATTATCGGTAAATGTTTACAATAACGGAAGCAGCTCTTGACATATGAGTTGTTCGTCCTTAAAAAGTTATTAACGAAAGGAGGAAAAATAATGTCTTATTTCGACTATATTGTATATATAATTATATATAAATGAATGAAAGTCACTTCAGATAAAAGTCGTGCGCCCCCAAACAGAGAGGGGAGATGGGATGGGACATTCTCAATGATTTGAACGAAGCAAATTATTTGCAAACTAAAATTTAATAGTAATGAACCATTAATATCTGTGTTGAATTATCTATCGAATATAATTTGCTCATAATTTAAAAAAAATCTTCAATACACTTATCAAAAGTATATAGTATTTTTAAGACTTCCACGAATGCTTTCTATATAAAGATTATGCGTTTCGCAGGTTTCCTACATGTACAGACTCATTCTTGGAATGCCAACATTTTGAACCTTCAGTTCACTTCATCAGAGCGAGATCAGATTCTTTCTGAGCTGTTCCTCTGGGCCATTGCTTTTATATTACGCTATTTATTGGAGTGGAGAGGGAAGAGAGAATTGCGGGTGAGGGGGGGGAAATTGGTCAGTCTTTAATAACCGGAAGAAGTGGTTTTCCATATTTTATTTGTATTATATCCATTATCTCTATTTAGATTGTTAGGATGTTTTTGTGTCTCTATGTCTTCTCTACTTTCTTGGAAAGTATGATGTCATGATTATTGTGGTCGTTTCATCAAACAGCATTTGATGTTCCTGTTGTGTTCTGATAATGCTGATTGCATGACGTGTTTTAGACTGAGATCACGTTGGTGTTCTTCCGTAGGTTGACTATTCTTCCGGTTTCTTCATGTATACTTGCCTGCAGAAATAAGGTATTTTGTATACTCTTACGGAGTAGAGATCTTTGATTTTTAGGATTTCTTAAAATTTGTCCTATCATTTTGGATGGTTTAAAGATAGTGCGGATATTGTGTTTGTTTATGTTAGTAATATCCTGTCATCCGATCTGTTGTTCCTTTGATATATGGGAGAATGGATAAGATCCTTTCATCTGGTTATGTGTCAGAGATTGTTGTCTTATTTGCATGTTTATTGATTGTTTTGATTATGTCTTTTTTGTTGTGTCCGTTTTTCTGTAAGGCTAGTTTTAAGTGAGTTCTGTCTGTAGATGTTCTTTGTCAGAGAAAGCTCTATGTACAAGTGAATTGATTGCAGACTATTTTTGTGCTGGGTGGTGGTGTGACTCGACATGTAGGTATCTATCTACGTATGTTGTTTTTACACTTGATGGTCAGATACCGTCAGCTTTCTTAGAGACAAAAACATCTAGGAAGGAGAGTTTTCCGTTTTCCTCTATGTCTATAGTGGATATTTGGATGTCGATTGTTGAGAAAAATAAAGAATTTCGACTTTCCATATCACGAATGTGTCGTCTACATAATGGAATCAAATTTCTGATACTTTTTGAGTGTTTTTCTAAAGTCCTCTTTCTCAAAATGCTCCATGAAGATGTTGATTACAAGAGAAATAGGAGAGTCCATTGCCGCTGCTGAAGTTTGTTCATAAAATTGGTTGTTATAGGAGAAGTAAGTGATTTTTAAGCAGTGCTCTATTAATGGGATGAGGTCGGAAAGAACTTCATGTGAGGCCTTTATTATGTTTAATGTGTCTTTTATTGGCACTTGTGTAAAAAGATTCTACGTCGAAACTTACAAGCAGATCTTTGGGACATAGTCGGATTTTTTGGATCTTTTCTCTGTATAAAGTCCATTGAGTTAATTATGTGTGATTCGGATTTTCCAGTGAGGGGTTGTAGTGTTTGTACTAGGAAGCGAGGGATGAATTATATGTCGGAGAGTGTATGGCGCTGACAATCAATCTGAGAGGGATGGTTTGTGTACTTTTGGTAGTATAGTCTTGATGGGAGAGGATTTGTAGATTTTAATGATTTGGTTTTACTGGGAATATTGTTTTTTTTCATCAGGATCTTGGTGTTCTGTGCAATTGTATTAGTTGGATCTTTGTCAAGTTTTTTTGTATGCTTTGTCCGAGAGAAGGACAAAGCATACAATTCATCTTTTTCTTATAGTTTGATGGTTATGACTACTATCATGTTGCCTTTATCGGCTGAAAGCTTGATGTCTGTGTCTTTGTTCAGGTATTTGCTCTTGTCTAGTGATGTTTGGTGGAAGGGATTTAGCTTTGGAAAGGATATTGGTTACTGCGGATATTATCTGCTTGTTCTGATGGAAAATCATTCTCCCGGTTATTGAAAATTGACCAATTTCTCCCATTTCTCCCTCCCCCCCTCAATTCTCTTCTTTCCCTCCATCACTCCAAGTAGCGTAATATAAAAGGAATAGCCCGGAGGAACAATTCAGTATCAGGCTGCTCTTCGCTCTGATGAAATGGACTGTAAGATTTACGAAACGTTGACATTTCAAGAATAGATCTGCACACAAAGGAAACCGCGAAACGCATAATCTTTATATAAAAGCATATAGTCTTTAGAAAAAAAATTCAGCAATATAACATTCATAATGATATTCTCGAATACCAAAACGTAGAATATTAGTACATAATTCCCTTCACAACCTCTCTATATTTTGTGTTTGAACCCCCCTGTATTAGGATCTTCAAAATTTTTGGAATGGTTAACCGTTTCAAATATAGTTTTCATTTTGTAGACCATCATGCACGCCAACAATCACTACGAATGATCGATTCTTCAGCAATGTGCGGTTTTGGCTGCAGTTGCACATAATCCACATATCAGTTCTCGACAAATACAGAAGAAATCTAGTATTTCAAAGACAAGTATTAGGTGTAGTAAAAAGAAATCCATTATTTTTGCATGAAATTGAATGGAAAAATAATGGATTTCTTTTTACTACACCTAATATTTTACACATTCTGAAACGCCACTCATTTCATCTGTCCACATTTCATTACATCAAGAACTTGAAGGGAATGATTATGTCAGTTGGAATTTTGTCAATGGGCCCTACAACAGTTGGAGATCGATAAATTCTTTTTCAACAAGATGTTATTTATTGATGAATCGATTTTTGCTAATCATGAACAATTAAATAAAAGAAATATGATCAGTTGAAAATCCAATGTGGCTTCGACAAATAGAACGTCAACGTCCATGGAGCTGTAATGTATTTTACAAAATGGTAAGATATTTTACAAAACCGAATCATTGGCTCTTTCTTTATCGAGAACATTAAATGGCCAAAAATATGCTGATTTTTTGTCCCAACAATTATCACAGTTATTAGAAAAAAATGCCATTAGAAACTCGCTTACAGATGTGGTATCAGCATGATGACTGTCCGCCTCATAATGCACGCGTTGCACGTTCAGTTTTATACGAAATGTTTCCGGAATGCTGGATAGGTAGAGAAGGACACATTAATTGGCCTGCATGTTCTCCTAATTTAAATCCTCTGGACTTTCTTGTATGGGGAACATTAAAGAACACTGTTTACAATGATATACTAACTAGACAGGAGAATGCGTATTTTGGTTGCATGTGCAAGATAAATTCAAAAATGACAGAAAGAGTAAGAGAATCATTTAAATATTGTCTCCAGAAATATATTGAAGTTCAAGGGCAACATTTTGAATATCTCCTTAAATAAATTTTTTATCAGAATAAAGTATAAAATATTTCGTAAACTATTAATTTTTTAGTTATCTCTACCTTAATATTTTTATATGCAAAATAATTAGAGGAATCATGTTATCTAAAAAAAAATCACATAATTCCATTTAAAAAAGTGGAGGTGACCTTCATATTTTTTTAGCGCCTCCACTTAGAAAAAAAACAACGTGACTAAAATAAGTCCCTCTTGACATCGTTCCACTTTCATTTAAAACATTTTTTCGTATTATCAAAAATAAACGAAATATTCAAGATGTTCGATTTAAGTGGACTACTCTTATATCCATTAAATGTAAATGAAAGTATAAAATAGTATTTAATATTGTATATGTATAGTATTTATAAAATAGTATTTAATATTGTATATGTATAGTAGAAATAAAACATTATTTTTGATTGAAACTTTTTATGTTAATAATTTTTTAACGAAGGACGACGGCTAAAACTTGTTGGAGATTATTCAGGGTTATATATGTACAAAATATGTTAAGGTCAAGAGCATCGAAGCTATTTCCGTTCTTGTAAACATTTATCAAACAAATTTAATTTTTAACTTTTCAATTATTAGGTGTCAAATTTGCTTCCGCCATTTTCCTATAGATAGCTTTAGCGATAAGTGGTGGTCAAAATAAATAGATCATAGACATCATACAATAAACTTGGGCATCTGTCAACATAACCCCATAGAAACATTAGTCGATTTGTCTGCATCATAAAGTTATTCTCGATTGAAAATGTCAGTTTACGAGCCAAATTCTCGTCATTTGCG
>Ga0157364_1005801_pt1 | contig 12631 bp, 15 predicted proteins | sample AttsexASBM2_FD_111476 | JGI IMG/M metagenome (GOLD analysis project Ga0157364, IMG submission 111476) | Fungus gardens microbial communities from leaf cutter ant in Ribeirão Preto, State of São Paulo, Brazil - Atta sexdens ASBM2 | ecosystem: Host-associated > Fungi > Mycelium > Unclassified ... | reverse complement strand
TGTAGCACAGACCAGATGTATTTAGTATATATAGGACTCTAATTTAGCAGAGACTCCTTGTCGAGTTCTCTTGTGAACTTCCCACTCTATATCCTATTGAGAGATTTACTCATTTGTGTTATCATTTGTCATTGTGATAAGTGGTTGCCACAACAACCAAGCTCTTTTTACAGAGTTACATACTCTGTGTTATGATCTTAGGCTTGGCTCAGATTGCAACTTAGGCAAAGACTTGAGTAAGAGTAAGAGATGAAGTCAATTGGTAAAGTATAAGAACACAGAGTAGTATCTACAGCTATATATACCTATGACCACAAGTAATATATATGTTAGTACATGAGAAAATAGCAAGAAAAACATGATAAGGCCTCAACTACTACATGAAACACTGACTGATCATACATGTGGATAGTGCACAGCGTAGCTGATTATTGAGTCATGAAGAAACACCTCTAACACCTGTTGTCTATAAATGAACCATCTTGTAGACATGAAGCATTGATTATAACAATACTCCTGTTTTAGCATTCATGTCCTCATGAACTAGTCCAATAATGATAAATCTCCAACCACATATGATTCAACCATCTTCTTGGTTGGTCTGATCATTATTTTCCCTTATAGTGTTAATACAATAAAATAGGGTTTATGTAGAGGTCTTTCCATATACATTTTGATAGAAAAACCTCATCTTATTATATTCACATTATGTTTTTGTTTCAAGAACTCAATGGCAATTTCATTCCAATACTGTTTATCTTGTTCTCCTTTTGGTCAAAGAGATTTGTAGTATGGTGGTGGATAAAATGGTACTGTTTTCGCCAGTGATTGTAAAAACTTTATGTACTTGTCCAAGTTATTGACTTTATCTTGAATAAATGTTGGTTCTAGTATCTTGGGTTTACTGGACTTTGATGATATGTTGTAGGATTTGTATAAGAAAACCTGTTCTTCTTGTATTTAGTCTTTGTTTTGTTTTCCTTTATTGACTACCATTGGTTGTTCTTCATCTGGCTATTCAATTTTGTATATGTCTTGTATTTTCTTTATATGATGGTCTGTATATTTCTTTGCCTTTGCATCTGTCCAATTCATCTGCTAAGAGTGATTGAATATGATATACTTGATTTTCCATATTTTCTTGAATTATATCTTGTAAGTCTTTAGATATACTGAAAATATTGCCAGCTATTTGTGTCTTTTATGCATTGCTTGCTTGTAAAATTGTTGTTTCAATCTCTGCCAATTGAATATTGGCAACTTCCACTAGTTTAATAATATTCTGTAATTAATATTGAATATCTGCTATAGTTTTGATTTCTCATATAATTTTGTGGTATTTCTTAGTCCAATCCTTTCTTTTATTGTTCAATGTAGTGATCAAATCCATGTTGTTAACAGTGTGGGAAACATAGAGATTAGGAGAGGTAGGTGTGGTAGTGAATTAGTAGGCCATTTGAATATGAGTTCTCATTATTGGTGTACTTTTGAGATATTGATTTGGAGTTTTATCCTCCTCTTCATAGATTTTGACTCAAAACTGTCAGAATCACAGACAGTGGACTCAAGTTTATTTATTTTTCTTTTCATTTTCATTTTATTTATGATTTATTTTCTATTTAGAGAAACTAGGGTTAGGGTTTAAGCATGATATTACATATCACTGTCACAAATGGTCACATAACAAAACACAGTGTCACACATCAGTCACATGATACAATGAAAGGCAGTAGAAGGTTCTGAAAGGAATAATATCATACAACATATATAACATATATTAATCTTAAGATAGATCTATGGTCATTTAGGGTAGGCTAATCACAGTAGTAGCATAGACCATCAGTTTGAGTATATAAGATAGACAATTCTGTACAGAGTTCTCTATCAAGTTCTCTTATATTAACCCTAATACAAGATTCTTTTCATTGACCAACCCTAAGATCTTTAAGTTATAATAAAAACTTTTGTTCAATAGTCTTCAATTGTCTTATTTGCATGTGGTAACCCTGTTTCAGAGATCTATTGGTTATGTTTATTACCATATTTCTTCCAATGAACCAAAAATTGTATGCTGCATCCTTATTTTCTGTGATTCCTAACTTCTTCTACTTTATACTCTTCTTCTTTATTGACAATATCTAGTAGTGGTACTAGCTCTATATACTGTCCTTTAAACTGGGGTTCTCTGCATCTTGTCAGCAAGTCTTTGTGGAACATGTTATAAACTATCTATCCTTCTAGTAACTTTAGCTAAAATGCTTCTTGATCAATATCCTCTGAGATTCTAAAAGATCTATATCTTTTCTGATCTAACTTCTTTGAGAGTCAGTTCAAATGGATATTTTTGGCTTCCCACCACATGTTGTCACTAGTCTTCAATCCTTGTAAATTCCTTCTTTTCTTGTCAAATTGTCTTTTATAGTTTCTTTTGCTATTTCTACCAACTTCTTTGCTGCTTTCTAACTTTTTATAGCTCTTGAAGAAAACTTTCCAATTTTGATAATTACATCTTCACAATAAGATTCCCTTTCCATGGGTGTCATCCAAAATTAAGTTCAAATGGAGTGTAACCTGTTGTTGCATGTCTCTTGTTATTGTATTAAAATTCTACTACTGATAACTACTTTATCCAATCATCTTGCTGGTAGTTTACATAGTGTTATAAAAACACTTTGATTTCTTGGTTAATACATTCTGTTTGTCCATCTGTTTGAGGGTGATAGTGTTGTGGCAACCACTAGACACAAAGTCCAATAATTACACAAACCAGTAATGTTGTGATCTTAAGTCCTTAGAGTAAGACAAAAGAACAACTCTTGTATTGAGTAATACAAGAGAACTCGATAGAGATCTCTTTACAAACTAGTCTACCTTATATACTATTACTGGTGGTCTGTGCTAACTACTGTGCACCCTACCCTAAACAACCATGTGTAGTATATGAGATCAACATGTGGTATCCATGATGTATGACGTCACTTGTTCTAGAACCTTCTATGACTTTTTCTCACGTCCTGTGATCAATGTTGTGACCACACCATCAAATGTGACTGATGTGATTGATCACTTCTAACTCTATTCCCAGAGTTCTAAAAATAGAAAAGATGAAAAATAAATCAAAAGGAAAATAAAAATGAGAAAGAAAATAATAAAAACTAAGTCCACTTTTTGTTGTCTTAACAAGTAAAGCTCAAAGTAGGCTATCAATGTGGGGATCACAAGAGAACTTGATAACGAGTCTTTGCTATATTGCTATCTTATTTATATAAGTTACACATGGTCCATGCTACAAATAATTACTTCTGCCCTAATGTTCATACATCATCCATGAGTATACCATGTGTACATCATAAGGTAGCCATGTTGTTAACATGCTCCTTGACATTATCCATCTAGTCTGTTCTAGTCTACTCTAGGTCTATGACCTCACATCATGTGATATGTCATGTGACTTCAGTCACATGTCTCTTCATCGTTAAGGAAAAAGAAAAAGAAATTCAAAAGAAAAGAAAAGAAATATAAAATCAAGAAAAATGTTAGTTCTCATGCACATTATAACAGATAGGCTATTAACAATGTCCTCTTTGTATCTAATGCCTTTTTTAAGTCTTCCATGAATTTTGAGGCAAATTGTAGTTCTCTATCACTAAAGATCTTTCTTGGTATCTTATATACTTTCCAATTTTATCTCAGTAGATTTTAGCAATTTCCTCTGATGATACTACTGTAGTTGTTGCTTTAAGTCTGATTATCTTTGTAAATTGATCCATAATAACCACTATAGCATCTTTGTCTTTTGATCTTGGAAGTAGCCCTACAATATTGATGCTAATCTTCTGCCATGGTTTTTCTGATATTTCCAATGGATGTAATTCTCCTGCCTTCTTTATGTGTTGCACTTTGTTCTATTGACATTTGGTACATTCTTGAACATATTTCTTGATGTCACTTTTTATTCCTGGCCACTAGTAATTCCTCTTTATTAACTTGAGCATTTGTTGTTGTCCTGGATGTCCTACATCTGCTGGATTGTGGTTTTCTTGTGGAATTTGCTCTTGTATTTTTTGGTTATTTAGAATATAGATTCTTCCTTCCATATAAACTATTCCTTCATCTTCCCATATTTGTCCTTCTTCTTTCTCCAGTTTTTTCAGAACTTCTTGCTCTCTGGTAATTTTTCTTCATATTTTCTCCAATAATATGTTTTCTTCTGCCACTTGATTCCTTTGAATGATTGTTACTTCTGCTATTGTGATCTTTCTTGTCTACATTTCTTCCTTGAGTAGTTGAACATCTTTGTCATCTTCTGTAGTATCTACTTAATCTTTCCTTGATGATATGTTGGCCTTAGTGTTTGTTTTCCCTGGTATGTGGTGTAATGTAAAGTCATAATCTTGTAACTTCAAATACCATCTTGCTTGTTGTCCATTGAGTTTATGTGGTTCCCTGAAATATTTAAGATTTTCATGGTCTGTCCTGACTTCAAATCTCTCTGTGGCATCCAATAAGTATTGTCTCCATTTTGTAAGAGCTTTTACTATTGTGAGTAATTCTTTGTTGTAAATTTCATAATTTATTTCTGCTAGTTTCATTGTTCTTGACAAAAATGTGATGGGTTTCCATTTTCTGTCTTGTTCCTGGAATAGAACTCCTCCTATTGCATCTCCTGAAGCATCTGTTTCTACTTGGAATTTACCATCTCTCTCCAGAAGTGTAAGTATGGATTGGCTTGTAATTTCTTCTTTGAACTCTTCAAATGCCTTTTTATGTTTGTCATCCTATTTCCATTCTTTCTTTCCTTTGAGTTTGTTGAGAGATCTTGCTGTATGGCTGAAATTCTTGATAAATCATCAATAGAAGTTTGCAAACCCTAAGAAGCTTTCTACTCCTTTTATCTTGGTAGGGGTTTTCCATTCTGTAATTGCCTTGACTTTATCATTTTCCATTTGCACTTCTCCTCAACCAACTACTACTTTTAGAATAGAGATTCCTTTAGCATCAAAATTACATTTTGATCATTTGAAGCAAAAATTGTGCTTTTCTGCTATCTTTAAGAATTAGATTGTTTGTTCCTCTAGTTCCTTCTTGGTTTTGGCAGATATCACAAAGTCATCCATATAATTTGCTAGTACTTCTTCATGTAGTAGTTCTTGGAGAATACTGTTCATCATTCTTTAAAATATCTCTGGCAAATTGTATAGTCCAAAATACATCACTTGAGGTTTGAATAAGTCTTTTATTGCCAAAAAGGCTGCTTTCCATTCATTTCATTCATTGATTCATATGTTGTTATGACCCCAGATAAGATCCAACCTGTTGAAGTATTTTGCTTCATTTAGCTTGTCAATTACTTCCCCAATTAAGAATAGTGGTATTTTATTCTTTATTATATGTTGGTTCAATTTCCTGTAACCCTGTACCAATTATAGTGATCCATCTTTCTTTGGGATATAAAAGCATGGTACTACATATCTTGAACTTGATTCCATAATTAATCCTACCTTGAGTTGTTTGTCTAGCCATTGGTTTAAAGCCTTGTCTTCCTTTATTGTCATTACATAATCCTTGGCATTTAACTCCTTGGATGTATCTTCTGTTAGGTTAATTTTATGATCCCATTCTTGTCTTTCTGGTAGTTTCTTGAATTTCTTCTTGTTAAACAGGTAAGTAAATGGTCAAATGTATTCTAGGAGATCTTCTGGATTCATTGGGTCCAGTTCTTTTCCTATTTCTTGTTGTTCTTTGTCCTGACTGTCTGTTAGTTGTATTTTTCTGTTTCTAAACAATATACTGGTGTTATGTTCTATAGTTCCTTGGGTATCTTGTAAACCATATAGTTCCCATGTTCTAATTCACTTCTGAGTTATGTTTAACCAACCAGTTGTATCCTAGAAATATGTCTGTGCTATTTAAATCTGTGACTGCTGCATTGATTTGTTCTTTGTGTCCATTGATTTGAACTTCCAGTGGTGCATCCTGTGGAACTTCTCCATTTTTAGTCCCATCTGCATTGAAAACCTCAAATGATCTATCCATAGGTTTCATCTTTATCTTTTCTTCTTTTACTAATTGTTTTTCAATTCTAGTATATATACATCCTGAATCCACTAGTACCTGTAGTCATAATTTTTTCTTATCTGCTGTCTTGATGTTTGTCTGTACATTAAGCTCTCTCTCTGTTATTTTTTTGATTAACATATCAATTCTCAGCCTTAAATACAGAAGTTCTTGATACCATACCTATTTGAGACCTTCTCCAAAACCCTTCTGTTTTTCATCCTTTTCATTATCTGTTTCTTCCTGGATACTGTGATTCTTCATATTCTATTCTGATCTATAGTCTTTGATAATGTGCTCCACTTTGTTGTACTTGTAATATTTCCTAATGTCTTATTTCTTCTTTAGCTTTCTGTCGTTACAATCAATGCCTCCTGGGGACAACATGGACATGGGCGAAGGGTATGACAACAATGATCAGCTGCGCTGAAGTAGTCTCAGTCAGCGTCTCATGTAGTAGGTGTCACAACCTAGCCTGATCCTCATTGTCTCCTTTCCATATCCTCATATATTACACCTCATGGTTCTTTGGACTAGTAGTATATATAGCGTAGATACAATACTGTATCTTTATGCTTTACCACTTATACATCTCCCTTACACTTCCTCAAGTCTTTGTCTTAGTTGCAACCTGAGCTCAAGCTTAAGGTCGTTACATTTGGTAAAGCATCGATGAGCTTACCTTGCAAGAGAGGTGTATACGAATGATATTAGACAAAGTTACCTGTCGGGAAACAAAACACATGTAGCTGAAGCTACAAAGAAAGAACCAAGACGAGTTCAAGAAGAACAAACAATATCAAGACATTATCAGAACGATTAGAATCTTTGCAGATCACAGAAGAAGCCTTAGACAAGTACGAAAAGACAAACATGGAAGATATGTCGGTAACACCAGCACCAGCAGCTATAGCAAACAGCGAGAATGTTCAGGCAGGATTGCCAAAGAATATGGTACTGGACCCAGGGTGGTTTGATGGTGACCGATCGAAATTTGAAGACTGGTGGAGAGGGATCAGATTATTCCTCAAGAGTAACAGGGTTATAGAGACCGACGACAGGATCACAGCAATCCTAGCTCACCTTAGAGGAGGTGTAGTGGGAATTTATGCACAGCGAAAGCTTGATGAGCTGGACGAGGAACTAGGAACCTAGGATTGGGATGACTTCGTAAAGAAACTCAAGACGACGTTCAGTAACAAGACGAAGGCAGCAGATGCCGAATGGAAGATAGAGACATTTAAACAAGGAAAGAAGAACACAGCCAACTTCATAATCGAATTTGAAGTACTAGCAATGAAGGCTGATACAGATGAGCTGCATGCCATCTTTTTGTTGAAAAAGAATGTACGACATGATATTATCAAAACGATATTGGGTTACCCACCCATAGCAATGCCGGAGACACTCAAAAAGTGCAAAGTGGCAATAATATCAGTAGGATAAGGATACAAATCAATGGAGGGACGCCATGATTACAAGACAAGCACAGGAACTACATATGGTGGTAGGGGACAACCAATGGATATTGGAAGGTCAAACAACAATTTCAAAGACGGAAAACCAAAGTGTTTCAATTGCAACAAATACGGGCACATGGCAAAGGATTGCTGAGGAAAGAAGAAAGAATGAGAAATGAGGAAATGCTTCAAATGTGACAAAGAAGGACACATTGCAAAGGATTGCAAAGGGAAGCAAACAATAAAGAACAAAAAAGTCAAGGAGAACTCAGGCAATGAAGAAGACAAGAAGGAGGAGAGTTTTGGCAATGATCTCGAGTAGGCACAGTACAAGAGATCTCCCATGTAAATTCCCATAATAAATATGTTATTCCAAATCGCCAAAGCAGCAATGGAAAATGGGAATTAAATGTGCAAGCAAAAATCAAGACAAAGAACGGAAAGAAACTAGAAGTCAAGGCACTAGTAGATTCAGGATGCAGGAATCGACGAACAATTAGTCAAGGATAAGAAGATTCCAACAAAACCTATCGACTTCTCATTTGAGGTTTTTAACGCAGACGGCACAAAGAACGGAGAAGTGACTAAGGTGGCACCTCTAGAAATAAAAATCGACGGACATATAGAACAATTGGAAGCAGCAGTCACAGATCTAGATGGAACGGATATGTTTCTGGGCCATGACTAGTTAGTCAAACACAATCCTGAAGTTAATTGGAAGAACAGCACAATACAGTTTACCAGATGTCCAGGACACTGCACAATGAAACATGAAGACATTCAGTTCAACACTAGGAGGCAAATGGCAATGGATAAAACAGAACAAGACAATGGCAAAATCAGCAAGGAACCTGACAAGACTAATCCAGAGGATTTACCAGACTATATTCAACCATTCACACATTTGTTTAACAAGAGAAAATTCGAGAAACTACCGGAAAGATGAGAATGGGACCACGAGATAAACCTCATGGATGAAGCACCAAAAGAATTAAATGCCAAGGCATACGCGATGACACTCAAGGAAGAAGAAGTGTTAAATCAATAGTTGGACAAACAATTGAAAGCGGGTCTTATAGTAGAATCAAAATCAAGATACGCAGCACCATACTTTTACATTCCAAAGAAGGATGGATCACTACAATTGGTACAAGATTACAGGAAGCTCAACCAGGTTACGATAAAGGACAAGATGCCACTGCCATTAATTGGAGAAGTAATCGACAAACTCAAGGAAGCGAAATACTTCAACAAATTGGATCTAATATGAGGATACAACAATGTCCGAATCAAAGAAGGAGATGAATGGAAAGCTGCATTCTTAACCAACAAAGGACTATTTGAACCACAAGTCATGTATTTTGGACTATGCAACTTGCTGGGAACGTTTCAACGAATGATGAACAGTATCTTCCGAGAACTGCTCCACGAGGGAATATTGGCAAATTATATGGACGACTTCATGATACCAGCCAAGACCATGGAAGAACTAGAAGAAAGGACAGTCCGATTTTTGAAGATAGCAGAGAAGCACAACCTGTGTTTCAAAAGATCGAAATGCGACTTCAACATGGAAGAAATCTCTATTTTAGGAGTGGTGGTTGGCAAAGGACAGATTCAAATGGAACAAGAAAAGATCAAGGCAGTAAAAGAATGAAAGACACCGACAAGAGTAAAAGACGTGGAAAGCTTCCTGGGATTCGCAAATTTCTATCGACGCTTTATACAAAACTTCAGCCACACTGCCAAACCATTAAACAAACTAAAAGGCAAGAAAGAGTGGAAATGGGAAGAGGAACATCAAAGAGCGTTTGAAGAACTCAAGGAGAAGATCACAAGTCAACCGGTATTGGCATTACCTAGGAGAGAAGGAAAATTCAGGGTAGAAACGGATGCTTCAGGACATGCCATTGGAGGAGTACTTTCCCAAGAGCAAGAAGGGAAGTGGAAACCCATAGCATTTTTATCAAGGACAATGCAACCAGCAGAACAAAACTACAAAATTTACAACAAGGAACTACTAGCAATAGTAGAAGCTTTGGCTAAATGGAGACAATATCTGCTAGATACAGCAGAGATATTCGAAATCTGGATGGACCATGAAAACTTGAAATATTTCCAAGAACCTTACAAGCTAAACGGATGACAAGCAAGATGGTACTTGAAGTTGCAAGATTATAACTTCATACTACGACGTATTCCAGGGAAGACAAACACGGAGGCAGACATCCTCTCAAGAAAAGAACAAGTCAATACAAAAGAAGACAACAAGGATGTACAATTACTAAAAGACGAAATGTGGACAAGAAAGACCACAGTCAAGATTATGATGTTGGGAAGAAAAGTGATGACAGAAGAAAGCGACATAGTTAAGAAAATTTGGAGGAACAATACAAGAGAGAAGGAGATTGTTCAAGCATTGGAAAAGAAAGATGGATTAGCATGGGAAGAAGATGGAATGGCATACATGAAAGGAAGGATCTATGTGCCAAATAACAAGAAACTCAGAGAAGAAATTCTGAAGAAACATCACAATCCAGCAGATATTGGACATCCAGGACAACACAGAATGCTAGAATTACTTAAGAGGACTTACTGGTGGTCAGGACTCAAAGAAGATATCAAGAAATATGTGCAAGGATGTCTCAAATGTCAACAAAATAAAGTCCAACACCAACAAAAAGCAGGCGAACTACATCCACTAGAGATTCCAAAGGGACCATGGCAAGAAATTAGTATCGACATGATAGGACCATTACCAAGTTCAAACAGAATGGACGCCATACTGGTTATTGTGGATTGATTCACGAAGATGATTAGACTAAAGGCAACAATGATGAACATTTCATCAGAAGGGATTGCAAAAATCTACAGAGATGAAATATGGAAACTACATAGAATACTAAGAACAATTCTTAGTGATTGAGGACCACAATTTGCATCAAAATTCATGGAAGAATTCACTAAAGTATTGGGAACCAAAATAAAATTGTCCACGGTATACCATCCTTAAACAGATGGGCAAATGGAAAGGATAAACCAAGAAAAGGAACATTCTTGTGATATTATATGAACTACCAACAAGACAATTGGACAGACTGGTTGGCCACAGCAGAATTTTCATACAATGACAAGAAGCATGTGGCAACTGGGAAGACACCATTCGAATTGAATTTTGGAAGGCACACTTGGAAAGAAGACCTGATGGTTCAAATGGGAATACTACGGGTAGAAGAATTCATGAAACATCTGCAGAAGAGTTGGGAACATGCTACACATGTAATGGAAGAGTCTCAAAGGAACATAAAATGACAGTTTGACAAAAAGAGACGAATCCCACAAGGACTAAAGGCTGGAGACCATGTGTGGCTAGAAAACAAAAATATCTATTCGAACCAACCCTTGAAGAAGCTGGATAATAAAAGATACGGACTGTTCAAAATCTCGAAGGACATTGGATTGGGAGTATTTGAACTAAAGCTTCCAGAAGAATAGATGATTCATAATGTTTTCAATGAGGACCTTCTGACACAATATGTGGAGCCAAAGTTCCAGAGTCAACACAAGGATCCAGCACCTCCATCTACAATTATTAATGAAGAAGAAGAATATGAAGTGGAAGAAGTACGGAAGCACAGAACACAAGGACAGGGAACGCAATACTTGGTGCACTGGAAAGATTATGGGGATGAGCACAATCAATGGATAGCAAAATCAGGGTTACCATATGCAAGACAGGTGATAGAAGACTATTAGACAAGGTATTCGAGTTGAAACCTATAAAGAGGGAGGGTAAAATCCCATTTCGACAGCCCAAAAAATCACTCAAATTCTAAAGCAATCCTACAAGCCAATGTCTTTCCAAATTGCAAACAACAACACTTTCACTACAGCACCCACATCCCCAAACCCATACGTATCCAGGAAGTTGAACAATATGGATCAAGCTCAAGTTATGAAGAAAGAGAGAGAGGACTAGGAAAGAACATACCACAAGACATTGAAGGGATTGGAAGCAATGATTGATGTTCAAAAAATAATGAAGAATATAAAGAAATTAGCAGAAGAAACCAGTATGACAGTCGCGGAAATGGAAGGAACAATTCTGATGGCCAGTATCAATAATCAAACAACAAATACTATGAATATTACCCAGATGGCGGAAGACCTGTGTTATCTAATTCAAAGCAATATGGATGACAGAGCGTTTCAAATCCAGAGAATGCTGGCCGATGAACTCGATTGATACAAAGGAAAAGGTAATAGATATGTGGAAGAAAATATTTGAGAGATCTAGGAGTTATATATCGAGAAGGAAAACAGAGGAGAAAAATGAGTGATAGAAGACAAAGAAGTAATACTGGTCAAACCATATAAGGTATCCATGACAACATTATCTTCATCAAGTACAAGCTTTATAACGGACAAAGTCGAGAACCTCCTCAAGTACATGAAGTTTGTATGAACTCCATCACAGATAAGAATATTCAAACCACTACCACATTATCAATCTTTCAAATCCAGAGGTGAACAAGATCCCATATTTTGGAACGAAGTGGCAATGGCATTCTTGGAAAAGAAACATAATATAGACACAGCAAGAAATAGATACCAAATCCATATGTTCCAAAGAGGTCCACCGCATGAACCCTACTTCATAGCCATTGACAACAAGGATCAAGTCATCATAGGCCCTAGCAAAAAAATAGTGGCCACGCATGTGGTAGGAGAGTTGGAAGCTTTGGTCTGATTCATGAGGACATGAATCCTGAAACAGGGGTATTGTTACAATTGATGCCTCCTGGGGACAACATGGACATGGGCGAAGGGTATGACAACAATGATCAGCTGCGCTGAAGTAGTCTCAGTCAGCGTCTCATGTAGTAGGTGTCATAACCTAGCCTGATCCTCATTGTCTCCTTTCCATATCCTCATGTATTACACCTCATGGTTCTTTGGACTAGTAGTATATATAGCGTAGATACAATACTTGTCAAGATCGTTGACGGTGGACTTTATTTTATTTTCTCTTTTCATTTTTATTTTACTTTTTATTTCTTTTTCTTTTTCATTTCTATTTTTAGAACAACTCGGGTTAGGGTTTATCAGTCACG
>Ga0157364_1005800_pt1 | contig 12631 bp, 7 predicted proteins | sample AttsexASBM2_FD_111476 | JGI IMG/M metagenome (GOLD analysis project Ga0157364, IMG submission 111476) | Fungus gardens microbial communities from leaf cutter ant in Ribeirão Preto, State of São Paulo, Brazil - Atta sexdens ASBM2 | ecosystem: Host-associated > Fungi > Mycelium > Unclassified ... | reverse complement strand
CCCGCACACACACACACACACACACACACACACACACACACACACACACACACACACACACACACACACACACACACACACACACCCATAGTGTTTAATTTTTTTATATAAAAATTAGATTTTAAAAATTGAAAACAATTCCATAAAAATTTAAAGATAATATAACTGACAAAAAAGATCATTCCAATTATTTTATTTATGATTAATCGTAATTCACCTATCAATACTAATTTATCAAAAAATTATCAAATAATTTCTATGTTTCTTACAATTTTGGAAATTTATAGAAAAAATATCAATTAAACAATTTCTAATTCTCTTAGAAATGAAAAATTAAGAATTCGATTTAACACACTAGTGCATGCTAGTGCATATTGAAACCGTTGCAGTGATTTAATTTGAGTATAAAAGTAAAATGCAAATAATTCTAATTGTAAAATAGACATTTTACCTAACAAATTGTATTGAGGATTTCACAATTTATTTCATTTCTATTTATATTAAATATATATTTTTATGTCAATTTGTACAATGGCTTTAATGTGCATCAATACGCGTTGAGGACATCCAATCGAATTCGTGATATAAAAGAGTTTATTTTTACAAAAAACGGCGCCGAAAAAGACCGGTTTCAATGAGTTGTAACGAAAGCCTGTCATTCGACAGCGCGACGACGAAAATGAACTGTCACCTCGCAATTCTCTGGAAATCTACAGATATCTGCCGACTCGCCATTGTTGCAACGTCATGCGTAGCCGGCGTCGATCTGCGTGAGCATTAAAGTCGCACGAAATGCCGCCCGTTCTGTCACGTCGATTCGACGAGGGTCGGCCTGCTCGGGCGCGATATGTCCATCATCGTCGTCGGGCGTGAGTCCAACGAATCGGTGGAACTTACACGCGCCGTGCGCAAGGGTGGCTGAACCATACAGGGTGTCGAAAGACAGAGGTTTGGTGGAATGAGAAGATACGCAGTAGGAAAGGGAGGTTGAGTTTCGTCGACGTTAATTACCGGATCGTGCCTTTCACGAAGCAAATTCGTTCGTTCTTTTCGCTGTGGCCATTAATTCCTTCCCACCCTCTTCCCCTATCTATTCCTTCTCCTCTTTCCTTTCGCTTCACCTATTCGTTTAGCTATCTGTCCTCGTAAACTTCGCTCGAAGGAGCCAGATCTGAGGAAGAGACGAAGAATAAAAGAGTACTTATCAGATGTGCGGAAACAAAGGTCATAGGAACCACGGCTGAATTCCACGACTAGACACTTTCAAAGGTGCAGAGATGCTAGTCTTCGCCCATCCCTGCAACGTCGTTCTTGCAACGTCAAGCTTGAACTCGGACGCATTTCATTACATCTTTCTTTGTTCCATGTATTCCTCTCGTCACGCCACTTTTGTTGCGCAATGAAATAAGGGCGCGTGATACCATGACAAAGGGAATGCTCGTATGTATTATGCACAATGTCTTTCCATTATATTTACTTTTTTAACAGCCAATTTTACATTGTTATTTAATATATTTATTCTGTATATTAATATTGTGCATAAAATGTTATTTACATTCGATTTCAAAAACAATAAATAAATAAATCATGTCATGCATAATTAGACATTGACTTTAAATTGACAATAATGACTTGATAATTTGGATAGTAAAAATAATATTTACTAAATTTACTTTAAATAATATTTACTAAAATCGAAAAATCTCTCTAAATAGATATTTTATTACAATATAAATAAATGCCTATACATAACAACTTGCAGGAATATTGCTCCAACATTTTCAATAGAATAATTTGTGCTGTATGGGAATTTAACAGATTTCTAAAGATGTTTAAATTTCTAAAGACATAAGCATTGCGGATTAAATATTGAAATCCAATATTTATCACTCATTTCATAAATGTAAATATAAAACGATTAAAAATTTTCATATGTTAACAAGATAAATACATGTAATATGAAAATAGATTTGAAAACATGGACGAACGTGAATTAATGCTTATCGATCTTTCCAATTCCTTCGAAATCTCTTTCCGGCCACATTCTCGTTTCTCCGATATTGCCGACTTTTACCGCGCACGATGGATTCGAAACGAATCGTGGTCAGCTCGCTGTATAAACGAACGATTTCAACCAACTGCATATCAACGTGAGAGAGCTGATGCGCAAAAAAAAAAGATCGATTAGAAGCGTTTCAGTCAAGCAGAAAATGAGGCTGCATGCATAACGACGAGAAGAGAAGTACAGAAATGAGAGGATTGGACACTCGAAGATTGGCTTTTAACGCGGATATTCGAAAATAATGGAAAGAATGCACGTCGTGTTCACGACGATAGAAAAATAAGGTAAGTACGGTACGGCTGACAAACCGTCGCGTTCATACGCGTCGTGCAGTGCTCTACCGTTCAACCGGAGAAGCTATGTTCGTTCGGTTTTCTTGTTTTTTTTTTTTAAATGCATATCTGTGTACTCAGATGAGCGTGTGTAGTCGCATGTATAAAAGGGATGTGCAAAGCACGAGTCTCAGTATGTGTATCTAACCACTCCGTCTCGTCGGGGGTGGCTTGCGATCAATCATATTTTTTAGGAGACAATGACCGAGTTAAGTAAGTACATACAGCGGCGCTGTCGGCAAAAGAAAAGCAGAACGACGTCGCATCCAATCTGCTGGCAGTGTACTTTCCATAGCGGAAGAAATTCAACGCTCGTCTCTCGCGATGAAGGATCGATGTCCTCGGAGCAGCGAGCATCGACCGCTTCTCCATCTTTTCCTTCGAACAAGTCACTACGATATGAAATTTTAATACATTGTGGACTTATTTCCATCTTTCAGCTTCGATCAAATTTTATTTAACCAATGAAGATTATTACGTGTCACTTTCTTACATTACTTAAGTATATCAATTTAAACAAAATGACTTTATTCATTTTGAAATATCTCAACTCATTTATATTCGCGATTCCGAATCTGCAATGGACATTTAAAATGCTAGCGGTATTTATAGAATTGAAAAATGTATTTGCAAATTTGTATATGAATATTATTAAGTAAGTACATATCGAGAGATCCGCTATAAGATCTCTCTCTTATTTAATTTATTTTTGTTAATATAACTTCTATTTATAATTGTTTAAATATTTAAAAGTCACATTAATATATACAAAAACATAATTATTTTAAATTAGAAAGAAATAATTTTAAATCGATCGAGTGCAGTACAGACCTAATACATCATCAATCCTTTTTTTTAGGACTGGCTGCCCGTGAGACCACCTTGAAATGACTATTGATTCGCCAAAGGGGTTCATCCCTTGTTCATAGCTTCAATGTCACGTGTCTCTTCAATTCGGAGTCGGTCGTACGGCAACCCTTGGCCTGATGCGCTCGCGTCCACGTACGAGCGACTGGACGAACCGAAAGGGAATATACTAGTAACCAGTTGGTCTAATCTACATGCGGCACGTTTCGGCGTTTCAATTTGTTTTTGCATGGTGGATTACTTCCTGACGAGGCCAGCTTTTGATTTTGACGAACCGATCGTGCTTGAAACACACGCGCATTGTGCGTCTAAAAGCGCTGCTCCGACCGAATGTCCCGCGACGATCTGAACGAATTCATTATATGCGAACAGAATCGGCGCCTAGAGACAATTTACGTTGATTAAGATTTAAATCGTGTAACTAAACGTAATTGAAAAAGTTGTCGTCAAATTATATCACGCGAATTGCAAGGTAACAAGAATAATAATTATGTTAATAGTGCATCTGTGAGTTTGCAATGTGCTTTATAGAAAAATAAAGTTTTGCTAAGTAAACTGACTTATCTTTTATTGTAGAGCATTAAATTAAAGAAATGGATTAAATCTATTTAATAAGAAATGATATTTTATACAAACTTTAAAAAATCTATTAAAATTGTACAATAAATTAAAAAATAGAGAGTGAGAAAGAGAGAGAAAGAGAGAGAAACCGGATATAACTCACATTGTAAAAAATGACTTTATAATTAAATACGTAGATATACGTATTAGTTTGTAATATTACAATTTATTAATTTACTACGTTATTATTTACAACTTGTATATTAAGAGACTATCAACAAATACATAACACAAATTTAATTAAGCTTCTCTGATAGTACTTGACACGTCAAAATTATCAGTAAACCATTTGCGTACATTTACTTCACTTTCAATAATTAACTCATCAATTTTATTCGGACCGTTGTTTTAAAAAATGTCCAATGTCGAAAACACATTCGTTCGAAAGGCAGCTTCTGGAAGGTATGAGAGAAATTAAATTGTCCATACAACGCGCACATTATATATCATATTTCTGGCCGCGCGATACGGGGCGGAAATGGGGGCGGAAAGCATACACTCGTGAGTGCAAGCGAGTCGTCTTGTCCGTTGCCCAACAAACGTTTCGGGATCGTTTTCACCCCGGGGTGCCGGTAAATCTCCTCGCCATAAACACGGCGAGCTTCGAGCATGCACCGCTCGCATAAATTGGGGATGTCGTCCAGCAGATCAGCCGCGGCGATAACCTCTCGACAGGCTGTCCTACGTTCACGAGACTATTTGCATATATTTGCGAAAAATTATGCGTCGCAACCCCATATGCCCCATGCTTTTTACTTCCACGCCGAAATTTCCCAACTGCAAAATGAAAATGCGAATTAAAGAAAATGTCGATATTTCTGGACTTTTATTAAATCAAATATTTATTCAGTAATTTTTTTCTTTTAGAGAAATGAATGTGTAACCTTGATAGCAGATAATCTTTGTGTCATTTTATATGTAAATATATAATATATTTAGGTTAATATTTGAATTAAATAATAAAAACACGGTACATTAAAATTTCTTTCACCGCATAAAAAAAAAACAACGATATTAACAATATCAATTTTTTTACATTTTTATAAACATTTAATAAAATCCTAGCAACTACTTCTAAAATTCTAAGATTCCTCAGATAATTTTTTTTTAACTCAAACTTATAAATCGTTATTAATTAAATATCATTTAATTATTATTAACATTTAGAAACACAAATAAAACAATTTATACTGTACTTTTATAAAGTTTTAATTTGGTGAATTGAGCTTATTACAAATAATTTATATAAAATAAAATAAGAGCTACTGATCAATGTGCAAATCTGATAACGTTAGCAGTTACTTTAGATGTCTCAACATTCTCTTTTTCACAGTGGAAGGTAAAATACTTTATCGATCACGATATGATTTCCTGTTTCCCGACATAGATAACATCCGAATTTGTAGTTTTCTTCGTCTTCCGGCAGTACGACTAACGCGCTTCGTAACTTGCGACCTTTCGCTGTTACGATAATAATGTGCTGTATGAATTTCAGTTTCTCTCATATTTTATGAATTTCTTTGTAATATGCACCGTAATTGCATTTAAGCTCTATATATATATATATATATATATATATATATATATATATATATATATATAAAAATACAGATAGAGAATAAATATAAAATAAATATAAAAGAGACAAGACAAATATAAATAATATTCAAACTAAAAACAACACTTAAATAAACACCTTGAAAATAATAAAAAGAAAACCAATCAAAAATATCTGTAGTTATAAGTTATAAGTTATACGTTATAAATTAGTTATAAGGTTTCATAAATTTATGATTTTATATACATTATTATTGTAGATATTTAAATAATTATATTTTAATAGATAATATACAGGATGTAACTAAAATAAGAAAATAAACTTATGAGACAAGCTTCTTATATCAAAACATAAAAAAGTATATATAAACTTATATCCGCAAACTCATATAGTTACTGAAATACAATTCAAAATTTAATAGTCCATGATCCAATATTGTCTATGCGTATATTGAACCAAAAGAGGGACGCTTTGAACATTTGTTGTAATAAAAAAATTAAAAATAAATAATATTAAATAATGATAAATATTATTTTTTTCATTTTCTATTAATAAATATTTGTTTGAATTTTACGGACTATATAGTAGATTTATATATGTTTATATGAATCTTTTTTTCCATGTAGTGGTACGGGAAACTCGTTCCCGAAATTTGTCCATTATCTTAGTTATATTCTGCATAATAAAAAATAAGTCAATATTAAAATAGCTGTAATTAACTGTAATTATAAAATGGTCCCATTTCTTCAAAATTAAAGTCAAATTTTTATATCCTTTAAATTAATCCAATATATAATATATTAATTCATTTCTTTTTCAATTCTATTATAAAAAAATTATTAATGTTAAATATTTCGATGTACGACAAGCAGTGCAAGCAGTTTTATTCCAGAAATAGAATATGTATTTGATTTTAGCGTATTGAAATATAAACCAATATTAATAATAAAACAGGAATTAATTATAAAAATATGTAAAGTGTTGGTGTAAACAAAGGTAATATAAGCGAAAATATTAATTTCCCATTGGAAAAAATAAAAACGGCAAAAAGAGATACATAAAAGAGACAATGGACAAATAAACAAAATAATCATTTTCATTATATAAAGAAAATATTGAACGTTAATATTTTTTTATCTCCAGGCTATATATTGATATATTATTTTGCTAACATATTAAATTATAATCGTATAAGAAAGGAAGGAATTAATTATAAAGTATTCAGATTTCGGATCATATAATTTTAATCTATAAAACATTAAACTAAAATAATAATAGCGATGAAAAACGCGTGAGATAATATCCGTAATGTCTTTGAAGTATTGACGGGAATGACGTAATGTCCAATAGCAGATTCAACCGGTAGAAGCTTCCATAAGCAACGACGGATATGCAGTCTCTTCGTGGTCGCGGAAGGAACCAATCAAGCGAGCGGAGATAAGTCTTCCGATAATGGAGCCGAACGAATGAGCGCTCTGTCGCGTACCAGTATTACGGAAGCCTCAGTGACGTCCTACAGTATCAGGATCAGTGCGTCCAACGAGGCATAAGGAAAGCCAGTAAACCCAAAGATAACAAATGCAACGTTGTTTGTCGCGGGTGCACCAGTATGCGGCAGCTTCTAATGGAGCGAGCTTACGTATATCTCGCGAGAGAAACGCGAGTGTCTGAAGAAATAGTTTTCTTTAACCTTCCATGATGGTCGAGGATTTCCCACTTGCAACCATCGCATCAAAGTTAAGTGTATTACTGCAAAAGAGTGATTGTTACTATAGGATCATAAATCAGATATAAACAAAATGAATGAAATACGCGTGCTGAAGAAAATACGACTCTTCACTTTGTTGAATAATAGATCTGATACCTATATAGGTATATAGCTTCCATCAAAGATAATTTGAAGCTAAAATTGTCGAAGAATACGATCACAAAATATTAATAATAAATCAGTCTGTACTTGTGATACATCAGCAATTAAGATTAATCGGCAGAAATCAACGCAAATTGATGAATCCGAGAAGAGTGGAAGCCGATAATTATGAATTTTATTTCAATCCAACGACTCCATTGCGTTGATCGATTTTAATGGGTTCTTCTATTGGACACTTCGTTACAATTTCTACTATCGTCGCACTCGCCCAATTATTACGAATGGACGACAATTAACTGTCCGGCGAAGTTACGGTGGTGCTTAATGAAGAATTAAATTTTCTTATCGCGTGTCCCTCTTTCCAACGTCGCGATTCTGAGCCTCAATCACGACTGACGAAATTTCGCGAAGAAAGTTTGACCCGAGGTTTGATGTGTCTCGTTAGCGAACGCTAAGGATAAGGAACTCGAATCGACGAGAAGAAGGAAAGGCAGCAGAGGAAAGTTCTGTTCGAAGACGGAAGAGTCAAGCTGCGCAACATCAGAATAATAAAGTCTTCTGCACCGCGATACATTGTGAAAGATTCTCATTGTGGGATCGTTTAAATGTCGAGCTTTCATTTGACAAAGCTATTGGCGAAGAATTATATTTTACAGACGCAATTCTGACAAATGATCTTGTTTGGATTATTTTATTCTCAAGTGTAATATGACTTACATTCATAACTGACTCATTTCACATCAAATTTATAATTGTATTCTCAACAATTGTTCATTATTTTGAGACATATTGATATTTTTTGTAAAAAAAAGATTATTCTGTATTAAAGCAAAAAATTTAATTTTAATTTTGTTTTGTTCGTCCAAGTGTAACCACAGTTATTGTATACAACAAAAAGCAGTAAGATTAAAATCTGCAGCATTCTTGATAGTAATAGAACAGAGCATTCTCTATTCACTGTTGCTTTTACGCAAAAACTTACGCATTTCGAAATATTTTGAGAATGAAATGAAGTTAAAATAGTCTTTAAATGACTTCATGGAGAGAGATAATAAAGGAAAGAATTAACAGAGAGAAAGTTTAATGCAATTATAAACGAAGCACGGTAATCTATCACAAAAAGTTCATAGATATCTATCCGATGTTCACACAGAATCCAAGCTAATTAATTTTTATTAAACGGTGCGGCAGCGGTCGAAAGTTTTTTAAGTACTTCTCAGTAGAGACAGTCCTTCTTAGAGACAGCCCTTTCCCTTGTAAAAGACAAGTTGTTGCGGAAAGTTTTCCAAGAATAGCAGTTATGAAATCTTTATTGCGTACTTGTTCGTAATTTAATATACCTTTAATGTACTTGACGTTTCATAAAATAAGACAACTTTCTGTCAAAAGACGTAAGAGTGAAACAAACGCCATTCGATAGTAAGAGTGCTTAATACAAAGATAGTAGGTATCTTTAATGGTCGCCAGCGATGACGGTTAATATCGACATTTGTCAACTGTCCTGACAAAATTACATTGCCGGGCGTGAATCTGATAAGAAAAGATTAATAAAGAAGCTCGCGCGAGAGCGGCGCATTTTACTTATAAGGTCCTGCCATCCTTTACTTGACTCATGACTTTCTATTCATATCATCATCGATCAATACATAATTATTGATTCTCGTAACCTGAATATCTGGATCGCATTATATGTTTTCGTGACAGCGCATTTATAAAGCCCGTGCTCTAATTTCACGATTAAATTTCATTTGTAGCTCAATAATCCTCAAATCGCTGTGCTTTGGATATAAGTAAAATTAGATGGAGTTGATTTAAGTAAGACACCCGATATCGTTTACAGTGAAACAGAATGGCATCCTTGGCCCTTTCGTGACATTAAATTTTCAATATCCATCCGATTCTTTCGCTCAAGCTTTGGAAAATGAATGAAAGATATATAAATTATGTCGTAAGCAAAATAACTAATCAAATATTTTATAGATCTGCTAGATAATTCAAAAATTCTTCATTCTTAAATATCATGAACTAGTTGACTCGTATTGATACTTATCATTCCTCTCACGCGCCTGCGAGACAAGACAAATTCCTCTAGATCTTCAAACGTGTCGTTTTAAACCTTGTACTCGTTCACGTCGACCATTAGAGAAAACTGAATCCACGCTTGTTACTCAAGATATTGAGTTTCACGATACGCCCGTTATCCCAACTCTTCCAATTCTGTTTGCTAGACAGGTCGAACGCCTGTGCTCGCTCATGGTACTTTGGCTTCGTTAAAGGGTAATGCACCGACAATACAGTCCTCTTCCCAATTCTCTAATTCCTACACGAAGTTTGTATCACGCACAGCGTGTAAAATAAAGGAATATCTTTGGTATGTGTTATCGCTTAATACATTTGTCGCTTTTTATCATGTGAATAGATATTATAAATAAAGCTCAATAAAGAAAAATCGTTTCCATAACAATTCTTAGTTTTTAGATTTTTTTCTTAATATTTATTAAATGGTCTAAATAATTCTGTTTGTAATAATTTTTAAATCCTTGAGATTTTCATAGAAATTTCATAGAAAAGTTTATAGAATGATTTACTTTCAGATAGACAGAGAGAGAGAGAGAGAGAGAGAGAGAGAGAGAGAGAGTCTTAAAAAGTTAAGTGGTGTTATTTTTGCACTGATTGATTCAATCTATTGTATCACGACAATAATTTTAAATTTGTGGGAAGAGTTCATTAATTTTTTATTCATCTAACATGAGTGCGATAATTTGATCGAATAATTTGCCCGATCATGTCAACGTTCTAAAGGACTGCAACACGAGTTGCTTCCAGCGAGGACGTAGCCGGATTTGCTCTCGGGAAGAAACTTTCAACTCGTGAAATCCCGGAGCGGTTATGAGGAGCGTCTTATCTGCCGACGAAACTACCGTCACCCGGTTAGGAAAAGTTATACCGAAAGTTCTCGCTCTTAGCCTAAAAAGACGTCGTGCCCCAGAGAAAAAGCATCCAAAGAGTTTTGGTTAGTGGAGGTTACGAGTGGAATAACGAAGGACGGAACAATTCTTTTCGAAGCACTATTCCAAGCGGAACTGCGATGAGGCATGCTATTTGCAATAGTGAAAATTTCGTAGAGCTTGCAATTCGTACAAATAATTCGCATAAAGTTGTAACTTTATATTAACAACATCAATTGCTTAAGAAATTGTTAATTGAATTAAGAAATTGTTAATTAAACAATATTTTTCGTATATCACTTAAAAGAAGAAAATGCAATTTGGTAGCCCATTGTTTTTTCTTATATCAATTTATCGACATAAATTTCATTAACAATCATCCAATTTATGATGCATCGCACATCACATACTCTATCTCTTCTCTTTGATATTACACGATTACAACGCGCAAGCAAGTATAAATTAATTATATACGCTAAATAGTAAACGTGACTTAGACGAACTATAAACCAACTTTAAAACAATTAACCGTGCAATGTTATGTTACATAGAAGGATGCAGAGAATATAAGCTTTGATGTCAATAGATTAAAAAAGAAAATAAATATTTAAAGAAAAAATAAATCGAAAGAGAAAGATAAAATTTACATAATTGATCTTGTTACGTATATTTTACATTGTATATTCCTCAACTTTTTATAGAATTTACATTTATCAATTTGCTTTTATCATGAATGTTTCCTATTGCAAAACTTTCAAAACTTATTACATGTTTCAGAATTTAACAATAATTGCTGCAATCACTAACAAGATCATATTATAACCGAACTTTCTCACGTTGCTGCCTCGACAAGACGTTAGAGTTTGCTGAATTCGGTTGGTCAGAGCGTTAAATCAGAGGCTAAGACTCCTCCGAACATCTGACTAGTATGATAACCAACACGTCAGCCAATTTGGATCTTGCCTCGTCATTTTAACACGGTAAGCAAAACTCCTCTAATATCTATAGCATCATTTATTTTCATTTTATGTATATATATAAAATTTTATATATATATATAAAATATACTGCGTTATTATACTCCTCTTACTTTTCTTCTATTTTATATAAATTAGAAGAAAATTATATAACTTTCGTTAATAATTCGTGCTTTCTCATAGCAAATATTCATGATTAATTATACGATAATTATCTAATAACTAATATCATAAATATTGATAAGTAAATGAATATAATACTTTCAAAAAGATATTAATAGATTCTATTATATTTTAAAAGTCAATCATATTAAACAATTAAATTAATTATATGAACAATTTTTTCAAACAATCAATTTTCGATTAATTACTAATTCGTTTTTACGAGAACATACTTCATGAACAATTAACTCATGCTCATGCATACGTACTCTGTACTTGTAAGACTGCACGCACGCACGCATGCACGCACACACACACACACACACGCACACGCACACGCACGCACGCACGCACGCGCGCACAGGAAATGAATTATTTAAATAATATTAAATATTTGCATTATGAATACTATTCTTTTAAATATATGAATAACACAGGGAATTTATCGGAAATGACGGGGCGCCAAACTCCGGACAAATGAAAAGTATAAAATGATAAAAGAAAAATGAAAACGCGACGAAGAAGCTCGTGGTAGTCGCGCAAAGTGTTTCGCTAGTTATGGAGGTCGAAGTTCGTTACCGGACGCGTCACGGAAATGGCGAAACCTTGTCAGTCAGCCCTCGCAGAAACACTTCGCGAGAATGAAAGACAGAAGAAGAGAGAGAGAGAAGGAATGAAGAAAGGGCAAGAAAGGAAGAGAAAGGTATAACAGAGACAGGGGAGGAGAAATTGCACCAATATAAACCCCAAGTCGTCCGCATCTCCGCCCGTCCGAGCGAATTAATTTAAGTCTAGCGGGGCTCTAGCAATTTCCGCAATTTTTCTAGCTCGCCTCAATTTGGCCTGCAACCGATTTGTAGGGCTTCGACATCATCCGCATCTACTTTTTCTCGCGTTTCTTTTCCATTACGTCACAGTTGAATTACGCGCGCAATGTAAGGAATATGTCTGACTGTGTATTCTTCTAAAAACATTTAATACATTACGTCATCAGCTGAAAAGAAATAGACTTAATAATAACAAACTGGACAATTATGAAATCGAAGATAAATAAAATTAATCAAATCGCATTCATTAATATAATATTTTAAAATAATAACTTTAAAATAATAACTTTGTTGAATACAAAAAACATTTGCGATATCCTCAAATGTATAGATTTAATATTTTAAGACTTAAAATGTAAATCATCTTAATCAAGTTTAAAAAAAACAATAAGTTTTTAATTTTAAAT
>Ga0157364_1005799_pt1 | contig 12632 bp, 4 predicted proteins | sample AttsexASBM2_FD_111476 | JGI IMG/M metagenome (GOLD analysis project Ga0157364, IMG submission 111476) | Fungus gardens microbial communities from leaf cutter ant in Ribeirão Preto, State of São Paulo, Brazil - Atta sexdens ASBM2 | ecosystem: Host-associated > Fungi > Mycelium > Unclassified ... | reverse complement strand
TTTTGATGTGTATTTTGTTTATTCTTGTTGGGGGTTTCTCTCTTCTCCTTTTTTTTCTGTTTTTTTTTTTTTTTTTTTTTTTTTTACGTGTTCCATTCCCTGGAACTAAAGTCAGCGACAAAGAATTTTTGTTAATTCGAACATTCCTCGATAATTTAGTTGTACTTTTTTATGATTTTCGAACTTTTAATCTTGAAAGTTCATTATCACAATTATGTCTTGATTAATTTATATCACCCGAGATAAAAAGATATATCGAGCATATTTGATTTCAAATATTTTTTGGAAAAAAGTTTATCTCAAATTCTACGAAAGAAAACTTTCATGAATCTACAAAGTGTTTTACAACATGTGGGCCTCAGCAATGGATAGGGAACACAACAAAAACAATGAAAAAAGTTTATAACACGTGTTCTATTTGATCTTGCTTGAGTTATAGTCATTTTTATATTGCAGTAACGTGCAGCTGCTTACCTTCAAACTCGAAATAACCATCTTCCTTAATATCTTTCGGATATTTCCCGATCTTGTTGATTTCATACATTCTATTCATTAAGTTCATTTCATCTGGTAGATGTTTATTAGGAAAACGATTCACATATAGATATTTTGTTTCGGAATTACATTCAGCAAGTCCATACATCAAATGCATGTTTCTTAGTAATTTGAACATTTATTGTTATTACACGATAAGAATAGTTTTGCTAAAATATTTAAAAATTATTAAAAAATAATATTTATTAGCTATATAGATAGAAATCTGAAATTAATTTTATTCGATCATCAAAATATTTAGATAGGATACTCGAACTGATTCCTAGAAACTTGTTTCCTGTTAAAACTTTTTTACAGCGTTGCTTTGCTTGGAATTTCTACGTAATTATTATAATGGTCCAAAAAAATTCTTTTCAAATTTGTATCTAGCTAGATTTTAAGATATTCTAACAAAATCGTTTTTTTCGTGTATTTTTAATGGACATCGAATTATTGAATTATTAAATGCTCCTTATAAAAGAACGAACTAAAATGAATAAATTCAATGAATAGAATGTGTGAAATCAACAAGAGTGAAACACATTAGAAAATATTCAAAAGATATCGAGCTTTGTACATTTATAAGTACAGACCGAAGATAGTCATTTCGGGGATCTCTTATAAGATAAGTAGCTGCACTTACTGGAGTATAAAATGGCTACCTAAAACTTTGAAATAAGGTCAAATAATACACACTTATGTAAACTTTTATCATTATTTTTGTGTCTCTAATCTGTTACTGAAGTGGGATCCATCCTATATATCGATTGATTGGAATAATACAAAAAATAAGAAATAAAAACCAGGTGCAGAACATCGACGTTGAACATCTACATGATATATTTAAAAAAAATGACCAAGATTTGCTAAATGTCATTCTGCTTTCGCTGGAGGGCACGGAATGACGACGAATTGTAACGCAGTTGGGATTCCTAACTGCGGATTGGGGAAACCAGTTAGAATAGCGAGAGAAGCATGAGCGCGGCCAAACGCACAGGGAGGAGATTAAATGGCACCCCTGGCAAAAAGCTTTAATTCCACTTTTTTCCGAGGATTTAATCAACGTCCGCTTTCCTCGCGTAATCTCACCAGAGGATACGCTGTTAGTGAGAGCTTTTGCCGAAACTGTCCGATCAGATCCGTTACACACAGGTCCACATTTGTCCCAATCAAAGAACCAAAGTGTCGAAAAAAGAAACAATTGATCGGTCAGCTTCATCTTACTGATTACGAATTTTTTCTTTGATTACGTCATCTCCTTCGTGTTGCCATTCGATTCTCACTAACTCCGTAAAAAAGATAGCGTGCTCTACTTCGTAAAAAAGTTTGTATTAAAGAGTCGAAGATACGATGAAAATTAATTGTCCTTTTTTTCCGAGTAATGAACGAACGAGTGATATTCCTTCGCGACTTTGATCAACTTAACTAATAAAAGTCAGAAGGAAACTCAAAGGACATCGCGTAGAAATGGTGCAGCGTCTTTTATCTGCACCTCGCAAGAGAGAGCCGCTTTCGGAACTCGTAATTATTCCTAAGTTTCGCTGTGCTCGCTAAGTTTCTTAGGTTGATATACGCGAATGCCGAAAAGTTTCGTCGGAAACGCCACGTCGGCAGATTAAAGTTTCTGTCTGACCATTTTCCCATCTATGATTTGTTGCTAATCGTGTTCTACGTATGTGCAGCACGTTTATTTTCACTTATTTTCAATCCATTAGTCTCGAAATTAAAAAACTTTACTCGATCGGCGTATAAATCTGACGCAAAATGTAGAGACATTTTTGTAGAAAAATACATTAAGAAAAAATTTACTAAATTTTAATATATTTTTTTTTCAATAGATTATTAATTTAATATTTACTTTACAGTAAATAAATATTTGTTCAATGAAAAAAAAAGATAGTTAAATTAAATTAATAGTTCTTGTACCAAATAAGTACGTGTTTATATTTAGTAATTATCTAACAATCTAGCTAGTATTAAACAAATATTTATTAAAATTTAGTAATTTTTTTTGTATAAGAATATTTTTTCTATAAGAATATTTTATTTTTTTTAATAGTGATATATTTTATTTTCTCATTTTGAAAGGTAGAAATTGTAAAAAGAAATTTTTTAATTCTCACTTTTGACATAGTCTACGGTGATGAATCCACAGTTTCTCTGACAAAGAAACCGCATGATGGCGTCGGTTGACAAAAGTCAGCGGGTCGCAAAATACATGCGGTGCTCTTAATTTTGGAGCAACGCGCCTGTTAAAGCGCGTGTCGCTACCAGAGACATTGAAAAGAGAGGAATTTTCTAATTTCCAACGGGTATAACGCGCGTCAGGCTTCGCCCTGACGTTAACTTGGTGAATGTACGACGCTCCGCTCGCGCGAATATTCCCTCTTTCTCTCTTGACAACAAACGCGCGTAAACTTTTTAGTTTAACTACCGTAACACTTGATTTTATATGCGCGAACTTGAGATATGGGCCTCGTTGAGGGTGACGTTGCCGGGGTTTGTAAGTTCGGGTCGATAACCTCTCTGCGGTTTTGTTTACACGAGGCGAAGTAGCATGCGCGTTTAAGGTGCACTCCGACTTCCCAAGTTTTAATTTGTTTTAGCGTGACGAGAGCGGCGCAGCAATGTGCTTGCAGGCTGTTAGCAAGTTCGCGAAACGTGCCAGCAAATAAGACGAGTTTAGTGAAGAAAGAGAAGAGCCGGAAGAAAAGTTGCTTTCTTTGATTTTTTTCAATTGAAAGCAAGAGAGTTAAGAAAGGCGAGCGACATTATGTTGAAACTTTAAACACAGGATCTATGTTTTTCATCGAATCTTATTTTATTAATTTTGCTATACTTCGGCGATCATATTTCACGATCATGTAATCATTGAAATCTGTATAATTGGTAAAAGCTTAATTGGATTTTCGTTCGAAAATCCGAATAAGACATGGATGAATAGTTTATCAATATAATTGATGCTCTTGCTGATGATAGGCGATTCTCGATGATATCGAAAACAAGTAGATAATCACATTTCGATGAACTCTAATCTATGCCTGATTGACTTCATTTTCATCGACAGGTTATTCAGAAAAGATACGTTTGAGTAACCTTTTGATTTTTCAGGTAATTATTATAATTTCCTCCATGCGTGTCAACGTACAGATATGACATTGGATTAAAGCAAGCGTTAAGTTATCGTATTTTTATTATCTTTCTCTGTATTATTACATAAATTTATCGAAATTATTGATGAATTCCTCTTTTCAACAACGCATTTCATAATAGTTTGCGAATCGTAAGTTATTTCTCGTGTAAGTGGCAGGAATGAATTTAACTGCTGGTTTTTATAGTTCCTTTAGGAGAACGTGGATTTCGCAAAGGTTTTAAAACCTTTAAAGCGACGTTTAAAGCTCTTTTCAAGAGTAGATAGTGTACGAGATAATGTGGGAAAGAGAAATTTAACGGTACTTCGTGGTGAGGAGTCAGCGAAAAGTTCAATTGAGGAAAAAGTGTGACCGTCTTTGAAAAAACTGGGTGAATGATGAGAAACTGAAATCATTGATTATATCTCATTTATGATGTTATTATTAGCATGTTATTATTTTTTAATGTTTTTTGATATTTTTTGATATTATAATGTATCTTATTGATTATTGTACTGTTAAAGTTAATACACAGTTGTGTGAAAATTTGAATTACGTGTCTCAAACAGTCCACTCTAATTTTTGTATTAATTTAATTTAAGATGAATTTATTAGGAACAATATTATGTAAAAAATTAACACAAAAATGTGACATTGACATAATGATAAACAAATTATGTGAAAGTATATTTTTCAGTGAATTTAATAATATTTATAATATATTAAATTAATACTTTTTTTTTATTTATCTTAGAATTTACATTTTTATAATATACGTTATTTTTATATTATTTATGTTCAATGTACTCATAAATTGTGTTATTTTGATTCTAAAAAATGTTGAACATCAATTTAACATAAAATGTGTTACAAAACATTCAAATAACACAATTACATTATGTTAAATTAATATCTGAATATGTTAAAAATTTATATAGAAATATTTAGATACTTTAACAAGAACCAGTTTTAACACAAATACAAAATGTCTTTTACTGTATAAGTTTGAGTGGTGTCCTAGATACTTCATCCGCTCTTCTCGATACACCGAACGAGATAGGCACTCTAAGTGAATCTATCGATTGTCAAGGCGACATGGAACATTTTCCAAAAGGGGAGATCTGTAACATGCATAATGACATAATTTTTTTAATTTCAAGCTATATTTCCGATGAATCCTATCTTTTATTAATTTGCTTATTCCCGAATAACGTACAAGCTAATGTCTCTTCGGGAATAATTATCTTATCTTTTTTTTATTTTTTACATATTAAATATAAAAAATGGTAAATATTGATATTTATAACTTTATATTAACATGAACTCTAATTTTATTGTTCTTTTATCATGAATTCCTCATGTTCAAGTTCATTTCGCGTTCTTTGATTGATCAGAAACAGAAGCCTCATTGTCAACAACGGATCGATACGTGAGAGAAGACTACTTGTATTCAAAACTGGGTCCTAGGCGAAACTAGGCCGTAGGACAGATTTTACGATCGGTATGAGAGCAACAGCACGGTGCGGTGAAATCCTCATCCCTCTGCGCTTTTATGCGTGGCTATAAAATCAATTCCGGCGTTATGCACTATCGTTATCCGACCGCACTGGGTTTTCCTGCTTTATCTCGGTTCTACTCTATATCTCCTACAGCGCTTCTCCACCTACAGACCATAAAGCCCGCCCCGTTTCTACCTGGCCGATCGCGCGAACACGATCCACTTCCGGCCCCGTGTTCTTCCGGTGTTCTCCTAATTTACGACGTGCTCGGCTGTATCGGGACACTTGTAATACTTGTATACGATACCACAGACACCAGGCGAGAGTACATATTTCGAATCGTGATAAAATCGTGGATTATAGGGTAATATAATATATATCGTGTAAATAAGAGACGAGATAACTGCTCGATAATATACTTTCTCGAGAAATCGATCTTTTTAATCAAGTGTTTTGTACATAAGTCGATCCTTGATTGCCTACATAAAAAATAGCTGTTATTCAAGTAAAAGGACAAATTAATCAAGTAAAAGGACATGTCGGAGTACTCATCTAATTTTTTTTACATAAATGATCACTTATTGTAGGAGAAGATATTTTTATACTTTAATTAAAATTACTATTATTAATAACGCATGTATGTTACTGATTGATTGTGATTGTTTTCCGGTTTATTATTAGAGAACATTATGGATATGGATTTAATTATAATTTTCTAAAAAATAAATAAAAATCAAGCAAATATTATAACAAATGGAATAAGCATGTTAATAACTTATGACAGTTTTCCTAAAAAATAAAAAGTTTAGTTTATTAAATTAAATTAAATTTTAATTTAACGCTTTTTTATTGCGTTTTTAATGGAATATTTAAAATTTGTAAAAAATAGTTATTAAAAAAGAAAGAAAAATATATTAAAGTTATAGTTCATATCGAAAATAATATTTTTACAATATTCACAGTTTTTCTCCGTGGTATAAAAACATCTCAATCTATTTACGAATTAATGATGCTGATCGAACCGATGAAAAAATCGGATTTGATTGACGGAGAAACAATATATTTGCTTAAATTTTAGTGTCTTATTAAAGTACCATATAATTTTATAATTTTATAATTTTATCATAATAAATTTTTTAACAGGTCTTGTATATCACAAAAAAATTATAAAGATTATGTATTATATAGTATATAAATGAATTAATGAATAAATCAATATTAAATCATAAATAATAAAAGTTTATCGAATGAAAAGATTGATCTGTATTATCAATAACAAGAAATGAAACGAAAGAATAGAAATTTATATCAATATCATTTGCGTGATGCGTAAAATTGCTTTTTCTTTCTCTTTCTTTATATTTTAATTCATGTCATAAATTTATAGTTTGAATTACATGAATTGCATAGAAGGTAAGTGCAACGTATTGGAACGAATCGCCGTAAGCAGTAAATATTCAAGAATCGTAACGTCATGTAGGGCGGCGATCAAAGCGAAGATATGCAATTGAATCGAGAAAGCAATTATCATCTCGGAATCGTCATGTTTTATTTATGACTTTAATAGTAGACCTTTTCCCCAAATGGTGATTTAACAATGTAGGCGTGAGCGATAACAGCCATAATTTACGTGCGCGATTACATCTGGTGCTTGTAATTTTATTGAATTACGCATGCAACGGCAAATTATTTCGCTACTGTATGAAATGTAGGTCTACCTCCGTGTGCGTGTACCGTTTAGTTCCTGCTACCTCGACTATTGGTCGGCTATTTTTAAACCGATAACCACATTATCACATCGTTTCTCGCATTGTCCATGCGCTATTAAAGATTCTCTTCTGTGCGAACTCGACGATCGCTAATTGCACGACAAACTCAAGGCGAAAAGTGTCGTAGAATGACGAAACAGTTTGCCGTGCGATATTGACACGCGGATATTTGCTTCATATAAGATATTTTCATAAATATACGCATGAAGGAAATGTGTTGGGCGCTCGTCGACCGGAATAACAAACAATTTTGACACGCGTGATCGTCGAATTGCGTAATGTACGAGGGCGATGCTGCTATTTTCAAAATACGTCGCAATTCGCAACAAGTCGACAGCGCTGATGTGAAAAAGAAAAGCCACGTGAAACTATTTTGTTTTCGTTTCGCGCGGAGAATAAATAGAAATCTCTTCACACTTGTCGAGAACGAGTGAATTCTAACAATACCTACGGACGTCGGAGTGATTTTATAAATTATGTGTATTTCATAAAGTTATGACATTCCTATCGAGATCGTTCGATGTATAAAATGGATTGTGCGTTGACCTCCTCTTAAATTACAGATTATTTCCGAATTGCAATCCCTCTATGATCGAGAATACAACTATATGTGAAATTATTGATCTCTATACACGTGCAATTAGTGATAAGTGATTGGTAATTTAACAGTTATGAGATAGTCATTTGATGCCGCGTGTACGCTTTCGAAAATTATCGTCTAATGCAGGATAGGGTCCGATTAGTCCGGAATATTGGAATGATGAACGGTAATTACTCCTCTCACATGCTCCTCGTCATCCATGATCTATACAAGTGCGTGACGTCGCACGCATGTGATAGCTACGTGTATGATATCAAATAACTGCAAGATAATACAATATAATATGACGGTATTTTATTGAAAATTGCGAATGCGAGCCGAGTAATTACGTGAATAGGAATGATGAATTGCTTTATAACCACTGAAAACAAGAGAAAGAATCGCGTTTCTTGTAAACAACTTCTTTTATGCAGGATAGATGCGGTAGATTAAAAGGATAATATGTTTCATACCATGTTACTTTGCAGAAAGGCGTATTTTGTCATCAGGTGCACTACTGATGCTATTATCTATTAACACTTTGACTGCTATGCTCGCGAATGACGTCTGTGTTTGTTTAACAATTATAGAGTGCGATTTTATTTCGTCTTTAATTTATAGATCCGTATTCATATTCTTGCTTTTATCGATAAATATGCCCATTCAACATATATATTACGTTACACGTACTATAAAATTGTAGAAATAAATACACATTTATCGATAAAAATGTGAATACGGATCATAGTATTATTAAGTGCTTTCCATTTGGTGGCATAAGTTGACACAAATATCCTGCTATCTTTCGTAGCATTTCATAGGTAAACAGAACAAAGCAAAACGATACTTGTGTCGACTTGTATCATCAAATGGAAAGCACTCAATCATTGAAAGCACTCATACATTGATAATGTGATTCAGACGAAAAAGATCATTGATCGTATGAGTATACAAAAAATTGTTATGACTTGTATGATTGTTACGTCAATAGGAGAATTAATATTAATAAGTAACTGATATTCGAGAGAGAAAAATGAGAAAGAGACAAGAATGCACAATTGTTATAAAACGGTAGCCTCGAGTGATTCATTGTTTTCGCAAGATTTATTCTTAGAAAGGCAGTCACGAGATAATCGCGGGCGTATCTATTTCTGGGGTTTCCTATCTGTCTTCTTTAGTTTGTCTGTCATCGGTCATTCATCGGTCCGGCCATGGCGCCGGTTTCGGTACGATCGTGTAATATCTCGAAATATCTTGTTTCTGCTGATGAACAGATGTGAAAAATGTTCGACGCACATCAAAAATTCATTGTGGTGCTTTCCACCGACTGTATCCGTAGAGAATTTCACGCAATAACATAATGTAAATGGCAACAGTATGTTTGAGCAGTTATTTTAAGCAGGAAGGTTCTTGCTCTCGCTATTAAATTATAGAAATATTATTCTTTGTAATTGAATTACCATAGCTGAAGGGAATGTTGCAATTTTGTTTGTTTTGTGTTAAATACTTTACAACAGTTATAATGATGTCTTTTAATATAGTATAATATTTAACCCTTTGAGGACTGAAGCTTTCTAACAAAGTAACTTATGAAAGAACTTGCTTTCTAAGGCTCAGTTTCATAATTCACGATTAATTCTTAAATTCAATTTATTCCTCTCATCTCTTTTCAATTCTGGAAAGAGAGACATAAATCAAAAGAGGAATAAATTGAATCTCGGTTAAGAATTAACTGTGACTTGTGAAATCTGGATCTAAAAGTTTTCGAGTTAACTGAATTCAATTTTGGTCTCAAAATTCTCAAATTAAAAAAAATGGTTATTATATAACTGAAAATCAGTTTTAGGAGATTCTTGATATCTCTGAGTTTGAAATGTAGTTTGAAAGTATCGAATTTCAAAAGGATAGTTATATCCATGAAGGAGAGAAGATCTAGTGTCACAGGGTTTATAATTAAAGCTTGAAAGTCAGTTTGGAAATCTCAACACTGTTCACATATCAGTGATGAACTACAAATAAAGCGAAACTGGAAACTTGATATTATATTTTGCAATTAAAAACTCTCTAAAATCATGTTTTATGATAATAAAATTATTTATATGAAATTCTGTCCACTACATGAATCCATCATTTTAACTTTTTCATTTTTCACCTCACATTCGAAAAAAGCATTATCAAATTACTGCATAGACCAAGTTTTATAAAAACTGAACAAACAGTTTATTTTAAAATAAAAGTGGATGACCCCAAACGGGATCGTCGTGCTGGTCCACAAAGGGTTACATAACAGACTCATAGCAAACACAAAGTTTGAAAAGAACAACAATCGTGATAATACCACACTAGAATCACATTACAATAAAAGTCGTCAATTTTAGCGTACTAAATGTCTTTTAAAATCGTATATTGGCCGCACGGTTAGTAACCACAATGAATCGGAAAAAGAAACGCACGAAAGATACACTCGGCATGAAGGCGAAGGGTGAGTGGTTAATGGCCAGTGGTGGTCAAGAGCTCCCTCCAATCAAACAGCCGTGAAAAGGGGCCCCAGTTGGAAAGAGTGAAAAACGAAGAAAAAGAAGAGAGCGAGACAGATAGAGAGAGAGAAAGGGAGTGAGGAGGAATGGTAAGCGCAAAAAGTTAATCGTCCAGAGGTGACATTTAAAGAGAAAAGCGAGGCGCAAGTCGAGGAAAATAGATGGAGAAGGGCGAATCACGTAAAATGGAAGTGCACGAACGACGGTGGTCACGGGGTAGCGAACGCGGGAAGGAGGAGAAAGGTAGAGGGATGAGAGTGGCCCAGCGACGGGGTGAGCAGAGTGAGAGGACCAGAAATGGCGAAGTGAGAGGAAACGAAAGAGGGGCGAGAGCTGCATTGCAGTACCCGACCCTGGATAACGGCAAGCACCATCTCTCGGTTCGCCCGTGCGATTCTGTTCGTGCATCTAGTGTTCAAGTAATTGGTTCTTTTTCGGAAGAAAGGAACAGTACATGCACGCTACAAATCGCTTGCATCAGGAGCGTAGACGTTAGTTGGACGCCAGCGCGTAATCGCTTGACAAAACGACGAGGTTCCGAGAAATTTCCGGGAGAATATCCGGCTAATCCATTATCGGAGAAACTATAGTTCGTTTCAATTTGGATTACCGCAAACTATTTGCGAAATGCTTTTAAAAATTAATTCCGCATTTTTCTTCCTTCGATATGTTGTGCGTTTACTACAACGGTATACTTTTATGGAATTAAATTTTTCAATTTTCACGTGAAAACTAAACGATGTAATTCTTAAATAAACATGAAAGTTTGTACAGTTTTATGAATATCAATCACGTTTTTACACGATTACGAGATCGTTGAGACGACCGCGCTGAAAATGAAAAATTCCCATCCGACGTTGAATACTTTCATCAAAAGCCTCTCGACTTCACAGTGGTCATTCAGCGCTTTCAGCATCCGAATTACATCTATCTTTGGTGTCTCTCAGAAGATTAGAACGAATCTGACTCGTTATCCTTCCCTCTTACTATATTACTCAGTATCTCGTTGCACGCCGGTAATGAATAAATTTACATAGCAAAGGATAACACGAAGATTATAAGTCGCAGCTTAAATCACATACTTAATAGCCTTCGAGTATAAGGAGATCACTCGAGGATTTGTCGGTAGAAATTACTCGAAATTGAATCTCTCAATCGGATATGCAACATAAAAGACTACGAGATTTTAATCCAAAGACTTTCTTTGTCCTTCGAAGTTCGAAATTCTCGTTCATACTCTCAACTCTCCTTGACACCACCGAGTCCGTATAACATTTGCAATATGTTTACAATCACTTTTTATTTGTTGCATCGCAATCTTATCTTTGACTAGACGGAATTAACTTTCCAAGTTTGTGGTCGCATTCGCCAGGGATTATTCCCCAACTCTTAATAGAGTTAATTCTGGTCCCTCGTGGTTGACTTAAGACCACTTCTAGATGAATTTTAACATGCAGTTAGTGGAGGAGAAATTGTAAGCGGAAGACGTAGATCAAGACGAATGAAAATTAACTTGTACAAAGATAATATACAGATAAAAGTTGCAAAGAAGATCGGACGGAATTAATTACGCTATTGAACGATTTGAGAATACAAAATGGATCTAATATGATATGATTATATGAGACACGATACTCGCCCGATTAAAACTTACTATTTGAGGAATATTCACAGTGCGAAACATCTGCTTTTGGTAAAGTATTCTTGTTGCGACAATGGGATCTGTCGATGAAAGCTGCCAGGCGGAGTAGCTTTAATTGAGACGAAAGTGTTCCAATTCAGCATTCGCGATATCACTTTAGAGTTTAAATGAAATAGACTCTAATCTCTTATTTAATTTGTTAATCGAAATTCATTCGCGCGCGTAATTACTTTATTAGAGGAGTACTATTTGAAAAATAGTAAGAAGCACTTATATACGCAATTAAATAACAATATTATTATTATCGCTGATTTATATTGGACATTATCACTTTTATGCAAAGTTCTTAACTTGTTCTTGAGATATTGATTTTTTGCGACGATTTAAACCAATTTACAGAAAGTACGTGGATTTTCGTATCTCGCAATCGCAGAATTCCTTGAAATCCTTCGCGAAACTTAGAAATCGTTTGTTTCAAGACTTTCTTTGTCGCACCTCCTTCTCGCTTTTGTAATACGTGCCCCTAAGAACAGGAAAACAATTTTGAGAGTGCAATCTTCTTAAAATTGAGAAGACGTATAATAGAACCATCGATAAGAATGATAACGATAACAAACATTGTTTCTATATTTATTGGCGTGATCTTTATTTTGAATTAAGTTCTTCGTATTACTCCTTCGGTGTCACTCTTACTGTGGCATATCTGAAGTTTTCTGTACTTTACTGTGGTAAAACTTTATAAATAAAGATACATATATATATATATATATATATATATATATATATATATATATATTTTTTTTTATATATACTCTCTTTTGTGTCTTATATATATATAAAAAAAATTTTTTTTTTATATATATTTTTTTTTTTTATTTTTATTGATTCTATATATATATATATATATATATATATATATATATATATATATATATGTATA
>Ga0157364_1005798_pt1 | contig 12632 bp, 13 predicted proteins | sample AttsexASBM2_FD_111476 | JGI IMG/M metagenome (GOLD analysis project Ga0157364, IMG submission 111476) | Fungus gardens microbial communities from leaf cutter ant in Ribeirão Preto, State of São Paulo, Brazil - Atta sexdens ASBM2 | ecosystem: Host-associated > Fungi > Mycelium > Unclassified ... | reverse complement strand
ATATATATATATTAGATTATATATTATAACAGAGTAAAAGTGAACTTTGTTATAGAATATCATTCATTATTGTTTTGAATTTATTTTAGCAAATAATTGAAGTTTTTCCAAAAATATATATTTTCTAGGTGGATGATTGTACTATAGCTAACAATTACACAAATAAAAATAAACTTTGTGCAAGTGACATGTCAGACAAACTGATCAATTGCATTGAAATTATTAATAAAATATACTTAGAAAGACAAAAGGAAGTTACTGCTTTTGATTGTATGGTATGTGTAACAAATATAGTATAACAAATATCAGTTTTATTTATTAACTATTTTGTGAAGATAATCACATTATTAGATATATTTTAATCATACACATACTTTCTTTTCTTAGATAAAGAAAGAAGAAAATCGTTGTGCCTGTGGTGATTCTAAGAATATTAAAGTAAGATATTCATATTTTAATATTTTTTGTGTCATACTATTGAACACAATACGTCTTTCTTTTTCCAGTCAAATGTGAATAATGCACGGCAATTTAAATTAATGGAAGAGTTTAGAGTCTGTACTGTGGAAGCTCAAGCAGCAACAGAAGACATTCGCGACGAGATAAGCACCGTTGTCTCAACATTTAATTCACGACACCAAAATGTATGTGTAGATCAATAAATAGACCGTGATAAGTTTGTGATAAAATTAACGATTAATGCTAAATTAATACATTTTCAGTATGAAGAATTGAGTAAGATGGTTACTAATGTGCAAAGTTACTTGATAAGAACACGAGAAGGATTAATAGAAGCAATCAGTAGACTAGAATTACAAGTAATATTTATAATAGTATATCAAAATATATTGCCTCTCTTATGATGAATATCATTGAAATATACAATTCTATTTTAAGTTTCAGTATAAATTAATTACAATTTTATTATTGCAATCTACTATTGAAAAATATCTTTCTTTTTTATCAGGAGGAAGAAAGACTAAGACACAGCGAAAGAATTGTAAGTGGCAATCTTAAACTGAAGGATATAAAAAATGAAATTAATCATGTTCAATCAGAATTGTCTCGTTGCATTAATGGTATGCAGGAGAATATACAGGTTCGAAGTATTTATTAAATAACTATTTTAAATACTTTATTGATTATTTTATCGTACATGAAGTATAAAATAAATTTTAGGGATATAATGAATCCGAATATACAGAAGCATACATAAACAATGATTTACTAACTATGGTAATGGAAGAAGTTGAACAAATATTGACAAATTTGCAATTATTCCAAACTCAGGTTTGTTCAGAAATCAGAATAAAAGTAGCTTCTGTTCGAACTTAACGATGTATCAACCTAAAAATATTATACAGATATTGTCTTTTAGGGAGGTTGTGTGACATCAATATTAAAAGGATTAAGAAGTCAGTTGTGTACTATAGATAGCTCTTTAAAGGATTTACAAAAAAAAACCGGTGAAGTGGTAAGTATCTTAGGAAAATATATATGTGTAAATAATAAATAATATCTCATATATTTTCAATTATCTATGCAGCTATTGAACAATGAAATTGCAAAAACGACATTCTGTGAAAGGGAATGCAGGTTGGCTAAATTCGAAGAAGAAGTCGATTGTGCACATACAAAAATGCAAGATGTATTGGAAACATTTCTTTCCACAAAACAGGAAGAAAAGGTTGTTTGTAATTTTTATATATATTGATTAAAAAGATTTTCTTAATTTTATTAGTATTTTTGGAAGAAAAAATTTTCTTACATATAAATCCAAATTTTTAATTGTCAACTTATTAATTTAAATTTTTTTATGTTTTAAATAGTTTATCAAAATGCTTTAAATTTTGTTTATATTTAAAATTAAATTATTGATGTAGAAATAACAAAAAATAATTTAAATTGGACTCTCAAACTTTAAAATAATTATTTTTATGTAGAAATATTTTTATATGTAATAAAAAACAAACAAGTTTTTTACTCAATCAAGTATAAGTGTAGATAATATACAAACTATTAAAATAATTAAATAATTAATTTAATATAAATATTATTTTACAGGAACAATTTTCTCATACTTATGATAATCAGGTATTAAAGCAAGTATAATTATTACATAAATGCTTTTTTATTTTTTAATTCATAATGTATCTATATACTATGCTTTATAGGAAGTAAATGACATAATAAAAACGAAAGAAGATTTACATAAATTAAGAAAGGAATACGACGATCTAAAACTTAACATGATTCAGGTAATTAAATTTATGTTTTGAAATAGACTATATTTAACAAATAAACTTTTCTATTCGTTATGTGTAACAACTCTTGCAAATTATTTATTAATCAACTTAAATTAATGCAATATTATATGTATATGTTTGTAGCAAACATGTCAAATGAAATATGATGAAAGATTAAATAAATGGAAAAATCGTATGACTGATTTAGAAGATCAAATTCGAATGTTGCAACATGAGGTAAACATTATTCACATTATTAAACACTCATTATTAAAATCTTATTTTCAATTATGAGTTATATAATTTCTTTGTAACAGGCAAAATGCAAACAAGAAGCAATTAATTTTTTAAAAAATAATATTCAATCTATAGAGAAGGAACTGATAGCTGCACGAACAAAAGCAGAAAATTATAGACAATGTCATAGCAAAGATAATATGGAATTGAAAAAGAAGATAATAGAACTAGAAAATACTGTAAGTATTATTTTCGCAAATCTAAAATTATCATTGAGATAGATGCTGATATTATAATTTTAGATCAAAACGCAAAAAGAAGTAGAAAATGATCTTAAAAAAAATTTGAATAATGTAGCGAATATTAAGAAATCTGCAGAAATCTCAAATGCTTTTGTAAGTAATTTTCTAATTATATATATATATTTGCAAATTTTCTTTTTCTTTATTAAAATTTTCATTTTTATTACAAAGCATACAGACTGCGGCATAGAAACAACACTTTTACGTTGTGATTATCCGTCCAAACATGAGGTATATTGAAACTGTATATGTATATAAATATTAATGCTTTTTGCTATACATTTATATGGAAATTTTATGATAATAGTAAGAAATATACATTTGCTTCTGAAGTCTTCTTTATAAGATAACAATAATATTTGTATATTTACATATGAATACTAAGCATCAAAATCGCTTTGATTAAAAATAGCATTTCTCTTCTTATTTATATTTAATAATATTTGTATTTTTTTATTCCAGAATATATCTCACTTGTTCAAAACTGTGCAAGATGCTGTGCAATTTGCAAAAATGGCAGTACAAGACTTTGAAAGTGAACTTAAAAAATTGGTTTGTTTTTTTTTTTCATTATTATCATATTAATATTCGGCAATGCTATAGAGATTACTATGAACATTTATTTACAGATACATGATGAATCCTCTCTCTCCTCCGTTTCAGCAAAATCTGCTATGATTTTAACCGATTTGTTAGGAAAATGTAGAGAAAAACTGGATATTTGCTTTCACGAATTAAGCAAACTTAAAAGTGCTGTATATTCTAAAGAAAAACTTGTAAGTTATGTTTATTTTTATTTTATAGTTATTTTTTATGTATATATGTGACAAATTATATAAGTCTATAAATAGTAAAATATATATGAATATATTATATTTTATTTCTGAATAAAATTAGATATTTTCTTTTGAATAATTACTTGAAATCATATGAATGTAAATTAAAGAACTAAAATCGTTTCAGTTAGAAAATATGGAGGAAGTCGTACGGATTCAACGAAATTCATTGACAATGAGCCAAGCAGAAGTAAAAGATCTGCATCAAAAGTTGCAAGAAAAGGTAAATTGATTATATATATTTTTTTAAGCTATAAGCAGAAGAGATGTTATGATACTATTATAAGAATAGTTTTTGATTTAAAAATCATAATATCATTTTTTTTAATTGAAAGTTTTAATTGTTATTTCGTAATTATTTATGCTTTTTCAATGTATCTTGTGGATTAAACGATACGTTAATTAAATGCAAACACAGAAATTCTGCCCGTTTATCAAGAATAAAGTTTTAAGGTATGTATGATATTAGAATATTAAAAGAAATCTGTTTACAGATAGATAAACAAAGCCTTACAATCGCGCAATATGAGAGAGAGAAGAATGAATTGTTGAAGCAGGTTTGTCTCCTTTTTTCTGCTTAGTCATCGTGCTTAATTGTGAAAATTTATTTTTTAACATTGTGCGGTGTATTGCAGAATGAACTTCAAATACAAACTATCGGGCATTTACAAAATGCTGTTGTTGAAGCTAAACGAAATTTGGATCAAATGGCTCATAAAACAATGAGTGATGTGAGTGAGCTGAGGCCAGCCATATCGTCTGCAGCCTTTAGTCATAGAAATGTGCATGATGTTTGAATATGAATTATAAATAGTTAAATTGCTATATAGTTTTTTCGCGCTAATATGTATTTATTACAATTGTAAATATTGTCGATATATAAATGCTTATTAAAAATATGATTCACGAATATACGGATTATCATATTTCTCTTCGCCTTTAATTTACATTTATGTTACGTTATGATATTACGAATGCAAGAATATGAGTGCCATGCATGAAGTTTGCTCATTTAATTAAAATATTTAAAGCTTTTGTGATATCATATTTGAATATCCTGTTTACGAAGTGACAAGAGATTGTGGTATGTACAAGCGTAACATGCTGCCTGGATTAACAAGTTGGATGATCAAGTTGTAGCTGTTGCATTTTGCAGTTAACAAAATAATATGAACTACATTCGTGAGTGTTCTCTATTTCTAAACTTGAAAAACACGGATTGTACGAGAAATATATTATAAATATCTTTACAGCTTGGTAAGAAAGATGAAACTATACGTCAACTAATGATGCGCATCGATGAAACGCAAGATCAATATAACGAATGTTTCACAGAGGTAAACCAAAATTATTTGTATTAATTAGAAATTATTTCTTGATTAATATATTTTTTCTAAGTATTGTTAATTTATATTTTTTTATCTCTGCAAAGGCAACTAATCAAGACATGCTGCTGGACTTGCAACGAGATGCTATTGAAAGTCTGCATAAAAGGATTCGTTGTGTGGAGTATAATAAACGTTTAATCGCTATTACGTTACATGCAATATATTATTCAATTTTAAGCGAAATACAGGTATATGCAGCTATATACGCTTTATTTTTTAATAATCTATATTTTTATGATAGTCGGAATAATAAGAGATCTCGTGTATTTTCAATAAAGAAATGTGCATGTCGAATCAGTCTTATGTTTTCTAAAATAGTTGTTAACGAATGATTTTAAAAATTATGATATGACACGGATCTTTTATGAAAGTAATGTTATCTGAATCTTTTCAGAAGCAAATACGCGATCATGTAAAGAATTTCCGAGAACTGAAAGGGAAGGTAAATTATTAGAAATATTTATATTCTACAATAATATTTTTTGCTTTTTATGTGTGTGTGTGTGTGTGTGTGTGTGTGTGTGTGTGTGTGTGTGTATGTGTATATATATGTATTTTGTTACAGATGGATAATTTTATGCAGACGAAGGATTGCTCCAAAAGTAAATGCACAAACAGATCGTGTGCAATATATCTTGAAGACAAAAATTGCGATACTCAAGATTTAGAGTACTCGAATAACACCATATATGGTGGAATATCGCATATGGAAAAACATTCGGGTAATTTACGTGTATAAGACGAAACCTAAGCTTTTCAAAAAGAATATAAATTTATAAATGCAAATTAATTAAAATTTTAGCTAAAGAAGCAGAAATGAAGAATATCACTCAGATGCAAGAATTAAAAGCAGAATTACAAAAGGTGAAGGATACAGAGTGCGATTTAAGATACGAAAATCAGCAACTTCAAATTAATCTACAGCATCACGTATCAGAAACTGACAATCTAATGAAGAAAATAGAGCAAAAGGAAACTGAATATGAAGAACTTTTGTTGAAATTAGAAAATGGGAAAAAAGAGGTGATGACATTTAAACTCTATTTTTTTATTTTTAAATTATTCTCTTATCATTGTGAAATCAAAATTTGATGGATATCCATTTTTCAAAGTGAATTGATTATATATAATTTCAAAAATTTATAGATCAATATGTTAAACGATCGAGTCATGAATAGCAAAGAAATTATTAAAAATCAATCTCATGAAGTTGAAAATCTTAGGAAAAAGTTACTCATGAATGATCAACAAACGGAAAATTTATCTGAACTGAATATATCGGAGCTAACTATTCTATGTGATCGAATATATTCTCTGAAAATTTTACTTCAAGAGAAATCGGAAAACATGGTAAAATTGCAAGCCGATTATGAATTACTTAAGGTATGTAGGTAATTGTGTTGATATCTAGTAAAAATATAATAGAAAACGATTTACATGTATTGAGATATTATCACATCTGCTTCAGAATGAAAATTTTATATTAAAGAATCAAAATGACATTATACAAGCTCAAATCAAAGAAGATACTTTACAATTAAAAGAAAGGGTAATGTATATATAATAGCTTATATATTTTTATTACAAAAAAGATGAATATTTTATTACTTTTTAAAATCTTATTTAGCTGAAAGAGGCACGGGTAAAATTGCGCCAGACAGAAGACAATTGTCATCAAATGGCTGAAGAGCTCAATAAAGTTCAAGAACAATTAATATCTACAACAAAACGAAAAGCTGATTTACAAGAATCATTAACGATTATGGTAATCCTTTTTTATTTGAAATAAATTTTATTAAAAATATGTGTAAAAATTCTTCATAAAAATTGTTTTTCATTTAGGAAAAAGATCATCGTTCTAAGATTGAAGAAGTAGAAAATGAAGTAGTCCGTCTTCGTGATTTAGTGGACAAACTAAGTGAAGAATTGGAAGAGATCAAAAAGATATTAGCATTGAAAGATATCGATCTTTGTCAAGCGCAAAATAAATGCAAGAATTATGCTGATCATTTGGACATTACGCGTCAAGATGTAAGCTTATATATTATCTAATTGAAGTAAATGGGCAATATACATCTTTGATTTGATACTTTTAGCTTGAGAAAGAAAAAGAGGAATTAACACAGGTCGAAATTGTAAATCGTGATTTGATTCAACAATTGCAGGAATACATGAAAGATAATTATCATCTTGATCAACAGAAAATTTCACTTGAACGAGATAATTCTACATACATAACTGAGGTATGATACTCTTTTCGATCTCTTGAACAATGAATAATTAATTTAAATATTTTTTTGCACTGTATATCGTAATCAGTACACATTAATTTTTCCTATTTTAATCATATATATTATTCATTATAATTCCAAACTATTATGTTCATTAGTTACAAGATATGCGCAAATCTTTGCATGAGTTAAAAAAGGAATGTCACTTGAAGGATCAATCTTTAACAAACATGTCAGCTGATTTAACTGATACAGCAATGAGTAGAGCAAAACTCTGCAAAGAATCTCAATATATAGTTTCATGCATCCGTAACTGTATGGAGCAACAGAAAAAATACAATGAAACTCTGTCGAAAAAGTTAAAAAATAAACAACAACTTATAATGCAGCTTGTATTTGAAAAAAAGTAAGTATATAATAAATCGAAATATGTTTTCTGTTTTTTATTATCTAAAATCAAGATCTTTCTTTTCTATATTTAATATTAAATAAAATTTATTTCTAGAACTTTATTAATTAAAATCCGGAAGATGAAACGAATTAATTTATTAGCGCAAAAACTGAAAAGAACGCATAAGTTAGCTAGCAGAAGTTGTAGAAAAGTGCATATCAACGGTTATATATCACCATCAATTGCGTACCAGACTACGGATACTGATTTAACTTCAAGTTTGAACTGTACAAATTCACGAAAGGTTGGTGCTAATTAAAAAGGAAATCTCAGTTTTATGATAATTAATTTACATTTATGTGCCTTTAGAAATATTCAACGAAATCGATCAAGATTGGTCGATGTACATCAACATGTGGCAATTCATGGTGGTTTCCCAAAATGGAACATTTAATAAATGAGGTTCGAAAAAATAATCGATGGTGGAATGAAAATTTTAAAAATGGAACAGAATCTGACACTTCATTGGAAGACAATCGTGATTACGGTTATCAATCCTCGTCTACAAGCAAATGAAGAAGATTCATAGAAGATTTATTTTGGTAAAGACTGAAGAAAAAGTATGAGATAGAAATTTGAAGTATGAATACGAAAAACAGAAATTTATAACGTGACTTACGTTAGTTTGTGTTGCGTCTTTTTTTATGCAAACATAATTTTTATGCAAATATAATTTTCTACATATATATCAAATGTATAATCAAATGTATCCTTTTTTAAAAATAAACAGACATTTCTTGTGTAACGTGTGCGATCATATCAATGTTCATTCATTTTTGTCAAAATCTGATAACGATACAGCAATGAGTCATACAAACGAGATGCAATAATATAATATTTTCCAAATATATTTTACGAAAAAATTCAAGTATTATTCCAACCTGATCTGGCGTAAATATTTCTGCGCATTTTGGTGGATCCTGGAATATTTTAATATGAAAGACAAATATATTCGATAAAAATTAATATTAGTAAAATGCTCGATTAACATAATTACCATAATGGTACATTCAAGAACGCGCTCAAAAAAATATTTATATGTTTCCTCAACTGTATTCCAATAGTTTGCAAGATACAAATTGTGAGTTAAAAGCATTAATTTCATAACTGTCGCAATTTGTTCGTCAGTAAATAGATTCTTCCTAAATACGAAAAGTAATCAAATATAAGTAGAATGCTTACATAAGTCTCCGCGGTTGTTGATAAATGGTGCGGAAATAATATATTTATAAGGTGACAAGATATAATTCGCAATCAATTAAAATGTATTTACTAACAAAGTTAACTGCAAATATTTCTGAATGAGTCCTTTTCAGTACAGAAGATAAGTACATACACTCAATTTGTATATTCTAATTGCTTGAGAATCATAAATATATTATTTAAATCGCGGAAGCTCATGTAGGTATTTTATTTTATTTATATTTGATTTATTCTTGGATCTACAAAACTACCTTTATTTCTTTTTTAAATGAAAAATAATATTGGTTTTTTAAGCTAAATATGAATTACCGTACAAGTTATGTAAGAAAAAAATAGATTACTCTAATATATGTTGAAAATTTTACTTGAAAAATCTAAAAATTTGCCATAGAAGTTTTACAAGTATTTCTTTGTTTTCCTCTTTATATAGTATATCAGGTAAAAATTTTTTTTCTGAAAATTATTATTTATATTTTATCATATATTATTGGCAATTCTAATAATTTAATAAATAATTAAAGAGTTCAAATTTTTACCGAGAAATAGCAAAATTGATTTTCGATCTTTTTGCTTTCTCATATAAGTTACATCTTCAGACGTTATCAATTTAAAAGATAAATGGCACGGACTATCCAATGGTACACTGTCAAGTTTCCAAGGTCCGCATATATCGTCATAATTTATATTATTTTCCAACTCAGGCATAGAATACATTTTCCTGGATAAAATTTTCTGAACTTCTTGCATTTTATATATATTATCGCATTCGTTTTATCAGACTCACTCTTACACAAACGTCATTCATTTCTATATCATATATTCCAATATTTTATAATGATTCTAAATATGTTGGTAACATATCTATTGAACACAGAAGCATATTAATGTTGTATAATGCCGAGTGAATATATAAATAAACCCATATTAACAAAAGATCTAATATCTTAAAAAGAAACAATTGTCTAATTTTTTGTATAAATGTTTATGTTTTCTACAAAGTTCCGGTCAAATAAATGGGCAATCATCAAGAACCGTCGTAATATTCACAAGTTTATTTTTTTTTTGCCGTGTAATCATTTATAATTCATTATGAGTTGTCAATAAAATTAATATACAATATATTTTAGAGCAAGAAATTGTTATACGTGTTACAAACTAAGAAAGGAAATACATAGTAATAGCAGCAGGAATAGCCTCTCCTATCTTACAAGATCTCCGCGTGCCAAAAATTCATTAGATGTTGTATATTTTAAATGTACTGTTACTTTATCGGTATTTACGGTAATATTAACGGTGTATTATATTTTTATTAATTATCATTATTAATATTATTATTTATTATCATTAGCATTTATATACTTATTACATATATAAATCATATTTATCTATATGATTTATAATATATAATGTATATTTATATATATTTATATATTTATAACGAACACCGCCCATTACACTACTAGAATTACAAATGGGATCTTTCTTTTACCACCTCTTAATAGATCTGATACTCAAAATAGATGATATATCGTCGATTACATTGAGACGCAGACTCTTAGTCAATCACTCAAGCAAAATGTTTGCGAATGTTCCACACAGTTCACTTCCCACTCTATTTTTCCCTTGTTGTGTGTGTCTTCTTCTCAAATTCATCGTAGCACACTCGTAGTGCACTTATCTTTGTAGATTATAGTACACATCTGTAATCAGAAATAGATAGCGCGTCTACTGCAATATTATTCTAAATGAATGCAAATTTAATTAATATAATTGGAAACAACATCGAGTAATTTAACTTAATTAAAAGTTTTACAGATCAACGATACAAAATTGTGTCGATAATGTGTTGAAATGTAAACTTTCTCGGATATAACAATTTACTTCCAACTTACCTAATTTAATCAAGAATCTCTGAGAAATAAATAATTTCCTCCGTAGAAATAAAACGGTAATAAATATTTAAGTAACGTGTATATCATTGTTATAATTATTTTTGAAGTGTAATATAAAATGTACAGCTTACGAACGTATGCAATGATCGTCTTTTTCGTTACATGTATATAAATGATAAGGAGAATGAGTCACAATGTACAATTCCATAATGTACTGTATTACAATTGTTGAATATCTACAATGCACAAGACTGTAACTACTGTAAAACACTTTATTTACCTGGTGAATATTAAAAACTTCTCTATACAGGAATAATAGAACCTACCTGTGATTTTTAACAGAATATATCTAGATAGTTTTATATCATAGCGAAAATAAGAATAAATATATAATTAGGATATAACAATATTAGAGATTGAAGAAAAGGATTGCACCCTGAGAATTTTCTTTTTTGTAACAATTTTAAACAGCTTTACCTATTATTATTACAAAATAATATTTCAGATATACAATCCAATGATACGAATCATTGCACAGGAAATGGGAGCATTATCGTAAATTACAAGAAACATTTCCACAAGCTTGCACAACGAATATCATGCACATATATTCTTGTAGCACCTTTATCAGTCAGAAATTAGTATCCTCCGAAAAGAAAGGAAACTTTTACAAATTTATAATATCTATAAACATATAGAGTGTCATATAAACACTACAATGTACCTAAGAGGGATATCTAGTGCCTTATATTAAATAACTTCTCTTTTTCACAAAATTTTGAATAATACACTTAAATTAATCACGGATGAACAGATATATGAGAATAGCAGATAAAACGAAAAAACTAATAAAAAAGTATTATGCTTTTAGATGCTCATAGATTACAATTTTTCATGCGCAAATAATGAAAAACTCTGACTTTAATAAAGCTGTCACAGTAATGTAAATGCTATTTAAATCTAGTAGAAATATATTGAGAAAAATCTTAAAGATTTACTTTAATAGCGACATATCAATGTAATAATTGTGTAAATAAAATAAAAGATTTTAGCTAAAGAATTAACTTAAGCATATATTCAACATCATTGTATTGGATGTTTGTGTTAAAGTTTGTATGTTTTAAACAAATATACTGCTAAAAGAAAAATTTCTGAGAAATATATGTAGATACATTATTAACATGGAAACGTAAAATTTAGAATCGTTTTCTTCACACACACACATACACACATTTGTGTGTAACTTACTATCTTTTAATTACAAGAAATTGTCAATGTTTAGCTAAATATTATACAGCAATATTACAGTTACATTTATATCCTGCATGTTATAAATTTGATGGTCATATATATTGGACTTTCAATCCGCGCTCTTTACTTCTTTGTCTATTTCCAGCCTTTCTTCATATATCTACTGTTACAGTAAATATAAAGGAGGCAAAAGTCGAGACGAATTATACACTATAAAAAACATATCATAAACATAACAAGAAATATACTCTATAAAATTGCATGACTACTCAGATACCCCATTATGACATACTAATACAAAAATCTGCTAAAAGCATTTTAAAGTGCAAATGTCTACTTCTACGCAATATCAAATCGATATATTCCCGTTTCCCCATTCTTCTTTTGATCGCGCTTTCGTTTTATTATATATTCTAATATTATAAAAATATGTGAACATGTTATTACACTGAACATTTGATTCGTAACATATTCATTAGGCATATATCAAATATTTGCTGGTTTTTCATCAATGGAATAATGTCTCTCATCAATTCAATCAATTTTAAAGATAGTATATATATATATATATATATATATATATATATATATATAT
>Ga0157364_1005797_pt1 | contig 12635 bp, 4 predicted proteins | sample AttsexASBM2_FD_111476 | JGI IMG/M metagenome (GOLD analysis project Ga0157364, IMG submission 111476) | Fungus gardens microbial communities from leaf cutter ant in Ribeirão Preto, State of São Paulo, Brazil - Atta sexdens ASBM2 | ecosystem: Host-associated > Fungi > Mycelium > Unclassified ... | reverse complement strand
ACAGATAATCTGTGAAAGAAAAAGAAATAAATTTATGGCATTACAGTCTATGTCAGCTCATTTTGGAATTCATTTTGCCAGACGTTCATTGCTTATGGAAAACTTAATTATGCCAAAACAAATATTACAACTGTATATTATTATATCTGATAGACATTTATATCTGATGACATTTTCTAATCGTATTTATGTTTCTAAAGTTTTATTTTTAGTTTTTGTTTAGAAAACATTATCTTAAAACAAAATATGTCAGTATTGATGACCTTCCTCTCAGTTATTAAAGAATTTAGCCTTTCCTTTGTATTTAATAAGAATTTTAATGGGGAAAATGCAATTAGTCATTGTCCTTTCGCTCTTTGCGTACGAACTTCTAAGATTTGAATAATACCTGCAAACTCAAAGGTCTGGTTTTTTGTTTAAAAAAGTTCTTTGAATTAAATACAAATTACAAATCCATTAAGAAGCAATTCAACAGTATGCTTCGATAATGCCCTTTTTTATTAACAAAATCTTATTTTCAAGAGAGATGATGGCGTAATAAACGACAACGTCAATGTCTCTGGTCTAGCCTAATTGTCTTTTAAATGTTTCGTCATGAAATGAACATTAGCCAGCATGGGGTTGATAACAGGTTCTCGCTGTATCGCTTCCTTAAGAATTCCGACTTGGTGCCACTAATTAACAGTGCAGGGGCCGGGTGTAATTTATGCGCGAGGCTCGTTACCAAACAGGTGGTGCTCGGTGGCTAATGACCTGGAGATACCAATAATTCATTGATTAATGCCGTGCGCTGAATTTGCAAGTCCAGTTATCTCGTATTTTCCGCACCCCGGCAATAATAATTATCAAACACTCAAGCTTTTTGATTGTAGTTCATTCGCTCGTATTTTGCACGGAAAATAACAATAATTAAGATTTGTACTTCTATTGATGCGTTTGGGGAAACGCTATTAGCGCTATTCTGTCATTCTATCTTCGTTGTTTATTAGACATAAAACAAGGATAGAATGATACCTTATTTAATGCAGGCAACTATTCTTACCAATTTGATATTTTTCTTTCTTTTATTTCGTATTCTTTGATCTTTATTGCATTTTTATTATGTTGACAGATATGCAATTTTATAACATTTTTTATAACTTTTTAAATTTCAATATTTGGTATTATTTTAATTTAAGCTTTTAATTATAATTCCGTGAATTGAAAAGCTATTATATTAATTAAAAGAGAAAGAGAGAGAGAGAGAATTGTATTTGTGTTATATAAAAAATAACAATATAAAGTAAGTTTTTTTCAAGTTATTAAAAATGCACTAATATGAAAAAGCAAAAGTTTACGTATTAATTTTTATCGCAGCCTATTGTAAAATCATGTTGTAGATTTATTAAATCTCATCCACGATCGCACAGACAAGTAACCGCTGAACATTACGAAGTCTTTAAAGTGGACTGGATGAAACAGCGTATAATTAGATAAGGTGTAAGACGTATTTGGAGCGCGGCCATGCTGGCCCGTCGCCAGTGTTCAGCTTTTCGCTATAAACCTATGAAAAGGGTCAAGGGGGTGTCCCTGGTGGAGAGAAGCGAGGAAGCTCTACATTGGTTACATCGGTCGCATTGATCGTATGGTACGTGCGATTGGATAATTTCTCAGCCAACTAAAAAATAAAAAAGGAAAGAGAATATAATTTTTTTTCTTTTTGTTGTTCACTATGTAAAAAAAGATATTAGTGTTCTAATTTCTGGCTCTGATATGAATAATTATATCATAGTCTACAGATTTGTCTTCGTAACATATATTTTTGTGACGCATGCATCGTTTTTATGATACTTTTATTTGAATAATTTGTTTCATGTTATTTTTCTAATAAAAAAATTGGCTAGAATAAAGATAAAAAATAAAAACAGTTATTTTTATTTATTAATAGTTATAACTTTAATTTAATTATTATTGGTATCTTTTTTAAATTTTTATTGTACATTATATAAAACTATAATTTTATTACTATCTGTTTACTTAACGGAAAACGGTTGTTGGGCAAACTCGTCATAGCAGGTGCACAATGTGTAGAATTAGCTACCATCAAAGCTAGGTTGTGTTAAGCTAAAGCTTTACTTTGGACGCACGCACCACGTTTATCAGGCTACGAGGATTACGCTCCGAAGTGTCGACTCGTGTTGTTATCTACTAATTCCAATTAGCGTCAGTGATCTTCTGTGTTACCTTCAGCTCTAACTTTGGTTGACATATGTCTATGCGAAGGGATAATTTGGATTTCCGTCGCGATGCCGCATTATGCCTGACATATATTTGCGTTAAAAAAAAATTTTTATTAAAAAAAAGGCAAATATTGCGATGAAAATAATGCTTTTTTGAATGAAAGTGATATAATTATATATTTTATATTATGATAAGAGAAATATAACATCGAAATATAACATCGAAATATATCTATATTTTAACAGTTTTTTATATGACGTTGAAAACACTTATATAATAATTTCCTATTGTGCTAAAATTAATTAAGTGGTTTTATTGTTTTAGAGAGTCTCAGGGAGTATTTCACCAAGTACGGAGACATCACAGAGGTTATGGTTATGAAAGATCCCACCACACGACGATCAAGGTAAGTAATGTAAGATATGCATGCAGAACTAAATTACCTTATTTTTTTTATTAATTTTGATGGATTTTTTTATTATTTCTATTTTTTGATTGTTTATCTAATAAAAATTGAATTTATATATTTCTTACAAATATTGATTTGATGAACATCTATTAGAAAATATGTCAGGTACATCTTCACATATGAATAATCTGGTATACATTCAAATGTGCTCGTAAAATTTCATAAAATTTCATAATTTCACGTCACAGCCACGTGTCACTCTTCCGGAAATTTCCATTATATTCTTTATTTTGTTATTAAACGCCGAAAATGTGAATATGATTGACGTGCGAAAGCTTTACTAAAAATAAGTATACTGATCAGCTATGAACCTGATTTTTTCATTTTTCTTGTTTTGTTCTTTCCGTTTTATTCACATGAAAGAAAATTATAACAAATAATATTTATAGCAAGGAAATTTATAGCTATCAAAATTAATAATATTTCTAAGCTGTAATGAGATAATTTTAAGAGAGAATGATGCAGATTATTTTTAATAATATGATAATATTAATAATAGTTTTGATGTAATTTTTATAATAATTTTTCAAAAGAAATGTGTTTAAACAAAATTATGCGACCCAAAATGTTTTATGTGGAGTAACTAATGTATTGCGAAGATGCTTATAATAGCGTTTTTGATATTCGCTGCAAAATTAATTCACTGCGTTGTTCACATCACGAGGACTAATGCGCAGTATAATGCAATGATATATAGCGTGCTGCGAAAATCGAGTTTCGGGTCGAGTGTCGCTGTTAAGCAGAAAACAGAGTAACACCGAAGCGGATGGTAAATGCCAGAGCACACCAGCATCAGAGTAATTACCGGTTTTTAAGTGGAGGAAACGAGGGGCGAGTCCGACGACGAGGGTCGAAAGAAGAGGGACTGGTAGGAGAATCGAAGGGGTGCGTCCAGCCGTTATATACAGTATACTCTGGTGTGAAAGGGAAGCGCGTGCGTCTTATCGCCCATCGAAAAGCATGTAAAGCTGATATTTTGTTATTGTAAGATCGATACAGAGCGTTGAAGACAGACTTGTCAGTGCGTAAAAACTATAGGTATCATTATTGAAACGTAATGGAAAGGCATTTTAAACGTAAATAATGGAAGTCTCTGTGATTATTCGGTATGATGGTTTCAGTATTTTATTGCTTTAATCTTAATTTTTATTTTCCCAAATATAAATGAATTATACAGCGATAGATACAACTCAAATGCGTAAAACTTGCTTATACATTTATGAATATTTCAGAAATAATATACATTAGAAAATAATTCAGAAATATAGAAATGATTATTGTATTTTATAATTATAAATAAAGCAGGAAAGGTTCATTAATTAGAACAGTATTACCGTAAAAAGTTCTATTATATTTTTTGCAATATTATATAATTAAAGTACAATCAATAGAATGTAAATCTAAAAAATAACACGTGTAAAAATTATTTCTCTCTCAATTATATACATTTAATTTTAATTAAACTTTCTTTCGAAATATTTTTCTATTTGCAACTTTAAATTGTGAATTTTTCTACATTATAATCTTTCTTTCTGTAGACTTTTCATATTTATCTTTTTATTTCTAGTTATTCTATATATAATTATATTTTACCTATTCAATCTTTTTAATTTTAAATTTTATGAATTTCATAGTGCACAGATCTATTATGTATTTAAGTCCTTAATATCCGCCATTATCAACACTGAAGTCTTTACATTATAAAAGCGCGTCGTCAAAACGTTTGTGCAGCGATAATCGTAGTCGAATTGTCGCTGTTTAAATTGCCATCTCTGGCGCTTATGCGCTGGTTACCTCTTGTGCCGTGCATTTCTCCGTCTAATTAATTGGCCAGAAACTTTCGGGCCATGCCCGCCAACCTTCTCTAATTATTCGTTCCTTTCATTCCCGCGGGAGGAGGGGGAAGGAGTAGGAGGTTGGGACACGAAGAGAAGGAACTGCTGGACAACAAAACGAAACAGGGGACAACTTACTTTCATCGAGTTACAAAGCACAAGCAACAGTCGGGCCTATTCGCATCAGCTTATTAAGCGAAAATAAAGCTCGTAAAATCAAAAAGCATTTCCCACACCCTTTCGGCTCCTTGCATTTATTCGTGATTTTCTTTCTCTTTCTCTCTTCCTCTGAATTTTTGTAAATCTGCTCCCTTCTAATCTCTTCTTCCATCCGTATCCTGGATAGTTTGAAGTCCGCTGACAATTAAGAGTTTTGTTCTCTCTTCCTTCCACCGACGAGCTCGTTATGAGCACATTCGAGCTAAATTCGTTTCATCACGAAAGGAAAGGCCGAAGATTGAGATTTTAGCGTTCGGAGATTAACAGAAATCTTCTTATTATTAGTCCGAAAGAATTACACATACGATGATTAATTACGAAGATTTGTTCTTACACTAATAGTAAGTGCTGAATAAAATGTAAAGAATCTTTCTGATTTCTTTAGGGAGATAGTCTATTTATTTGAAGAACATTAAAAATTCAAATAATATTTTACCAGCAAAATCTACGTTGCAAGATTCGTGAACTCCATGAGTTATCGTTATAGATTAATCGAAATGTGCCGTCGATAGATTTAAATTTCTTTCGTCGTGATATAAACGGGGTATTTCTCGGGTAGGTGGAGATCGTTTAAGGTTGGGCGCAACGGAGATGGCGAGTGGAGGAGACCGAATGGAGAGATAGAAGGGACCGTCCGGGAACTGGAGCGGTTGAATCCCTCAGCGCCACGTCGTAGCTCATATCTGCCGCAAGGGGACGCGAATCCTGTATGCAGGGGTTGAGGCATGGGGTTACTCTGCGGGTTGTAAATTAATGGTTAGCCCGTGGCATGGTGGGGTTCGGCCTAAGGGTTCTGGTTGATCTATGGGCGGCATGTGTGCCAGGTCAAACGGGCCTTGCCCACTGATACGGCGAAAATCTCTCTCTCTCTCTCTCTCTCTCTCTCTCTCTCTCTCTCTCTCCCTCTCTCTTTTTCTCCCTCTTCTTTTATTTTATTCTGTCTTGCTCTTGCTTTGTCATCCTCTTTCTACTGATTGCGCTGGAATATAAAATCGATAACATTTTTAATAAAACTGCTTGCAACGAATAAAAGCAAGATTATCAGTGGATACAAAAACAAATATTTGAACGAAGAAATAATTAGATAATTTAATATGTACATTTGACATCATCATTGCATATACTTATAATTATGAAAATTCGTTAAAGATACTTTATTATCCAAATGATTGATTGTCTCTTATTTCTAAAAGATTTTTTTTTTTTCTAAATGATGGTTAATAAGATCGATCGTTTTCGTTACGCAATAAATGAAATAGTTAATGATTTTGCATTAAATTTAATTTTTAAAGATTTTAAAGTTTTAGAGCAGAAATTTCTGAAGTATATATATATATATATATTATAATAGCTTTATTTCCTTCTTCTTTCAAGTTCTGCAATGAAGTTGATTATTTCAATTTTAGAATATGTTCTCTGTCGCTTAAAAGCTATTATTATTCGCTAAGTTAACTGCCATTGCATTTACATTAATTTTTATATGCGCTTTTGGAATATAAAAGTAACGTGATGCAGTCGAGTCAATCGCCCTTTTACGAGCTTTCCAAATGGTCGCAATACCAATGAAATTCTGATTGCAATCGATGTATAATAGCGGATATTCGGATGTAGTTAGGTTTCTATTCTTGAAATTGCGCTTTAAAAAAGTGCAATATGCATTAGAAAGTAATAACTTTTTATTTTTTATTTCTCATTATTGACCGTTTTTAACACAATATTTAAACTATTATAAACTATAAGTATCACATTTTGTGCAAATTGTACATCTAGTACTCTTTGTGTAGAATTTCGTAAACCACCATCAAAGAGAGAGAGAGAGAGAGAGAGAGAGAGAGAGAGAGAGAGAGAGAGAACATTTGTTTTTTAAAGTTAAATAACATTTTATAGTTAATTTACTCTAATTCTGTTTGATTGTTTCATTAATTTTCTTATTTTGATCTTTATCGTAATGCGATATGTTAGAATTTAATGCGCGTAATAGTTAAAAGCTTTTTAAATAAATACAACATTTATGTTTAGCAAGATATGTTTACATTTTTGAAGGATTCGCATTTGTGTAAGATTGCTTCCAGACTGTTAAGATACTTTTTACAATCATTATTCCTCATTAAATGTATCGAAATTCTCATTTCTGGCGATTTTGCTTCTTTTAAGGAAGATGAGCAGAGACTCTCTTCCCTATCGACAGTCTCATTTCCTGCCTCAAACTTATCAAGACAAATACACTTTGAGCACGCTCCCTTGAACGCCTCTTGCCGTTCATCCGTCGGAAAATATCTCTAATGAACAAACTATCCGATTTGAGCTCGCGCTGAACCATCTCGACACATCTTCCCCTCGCTTGGCCTTCCTCTCGCCATGCGAGAAAGTTGCTGCTTTCGATAGCTAATCTCAATTTCGTCACGATATATTTATTACGTGGCTATGAGTTTTCATCAAGATCTTTCACCTTCCTTTTCAATTTCACGCTTGAACACTTCGATACGTATAAAATATATTTTTGTGGTATAATAAATTATTGTGATTTTGTTCGAAATTTGTAGATACCAAATTATATAAAGATAATTGATAGAAGTTGAAGCAAAAAATTAAGTAAACATCACGTATCTTAATAGAATTTCTGTTAATAATAAGGAATCTGTTTTTTTTTTAATCAAATGTGAAATTTATTAAATAACACGGAAAAAGAATAACTTAAATTACAAGAAATATTGTTTTATTAAAATTGAAAAATTGGACCTTATGTTCTTAGTATATAATTATCCTTGTTTTGATAAAAAAATTTGATTTTTCTTATCTCGTCTATTTTTATTCTTTATTTTAATTCTTAATTATAAGAAAGCATATAAAATAAGATTGACAGATCTGATAAAAGATGATGGCGTGTATAGAAGGCGAAGGAGACTATCTTTCCGACGGGGCAATCTGTTAATTCGATCGTAACTCGTCGTTAAGGGAGAATTTAGTTGGTACTTGCCGACGGTAATTACACGGGTTTTGCGGCACATGAGGTGGGGCAAGACGCGATGCCACGAAAGGCGAGAAAACGAAGGAAACTCTGAAAGAGAAAGAGGGAGAGACAGGCAGATGCTGGCTGAAGTAGAATTTATTGGGCGATAAGCGCTGTGCAACTTTCTTCCCTTACGATCGTCATTCTTTATCAACCCACTCGTGGCCGACAGTGGCGTATCGGCGTACCAGGATAGACTAGGTTTTATGAATCAGGATTATTAAGGTCTTTCTTAGATAATAGATCTTTCCTCTCTTTCCCCTCTCTGCATCATCAAATGGAAACGTCGTAGAGAAATCCAGGTCTTTCGTCTTTATGTATCTCGCAAATATATCAGCCGCTAGCCGGCATTTAAAATCATTCTTGTATATATATTCACCAATCGACAATTCGTGTAAGTTTGAAAATCTTAATCGAGCACATATTTTATTAATGCTGTCATCAATTCATCTCATCAAATCTCAAAAAAGCAATAAATATCTATTTTTAATAAAAGTTCCTAAGTTGCTTTTACTTTTCTCTAAAAAATTTTGTTTGAAACAAGCATTTTTTGAACTCAACAAAGTAAAATGTCCTTTTAACAATAATACAATATAGAATTATTTTAAATTATTATTATTATTATTATTGAATCGATGAATACAGAAAAAGAACGAGTCATATTTATTACATTTTTTTAGAATTATCAAAAAAATGTTTAATTTTAATTCCAACGAAAAAATTAACAAAATTACTTCTGGGAATTTAAATATGAGATATATTCAATAATATTTTAAAATTATTTCTGGTTTTCCTGAAATTTTCTATTAAATAAAATTTAAATTTTTAAATTTGAACTCATACTCTTCTTGTAAGTTGGTTAAAAAAAAATCACAAATTGTATAGTACGCTCTGTACTTTACTTTATTTTAAATTATGTTAATAATTATCCTTTTAAGTTAATTAATGAAATAATTTACAAAACAATTTTGAAAATTTGATATTAAAATACTGACTATTAAAATAACTTTTCTGATTGTTCTTCAAGCTTATACAATTAGTTGTTTCCCATTTGAAAATGTTACCAAAAAGTTTTTACATTCTAACAGATATAACATACTATTTTTTTTCAAATCTTAAATTATATGAGTTTTGAATTCGTGTCTTTTTATACACACAAGTGTATTTGCATTGAAAGCATATACCTATACCCATTTCAAAATCAATGAGAAGAAAAACTTATTTTCAAATACAATTAGAATTCCAATAAAATTTTGTTTTTTGTCTGCACTTATTGATTCTATTTTTTTATCTTTTTTAATTGATCTTTTTTATTTCATGATGTAAGAAAAAGGTATAATAGTATATATTAAGAATCCCATTTGGATGAACCAATTTCTTATTTTTGCATTGAATAAACAAATCCTTGGTTAATGCAATATAAAATAATTTAATTGAAACAAAAAAAATTTGGTTATTATAACGAAAAAATATTATAATTATATTTTGTTTTATTTCTGATTATCTCTCTAACACAAGTAAAATGTTACAATAATCAAATTTTATTTTATTGTCAATCAAAGATTTATTTGCTCATATCGAAACAAGAGATTAAGCGAGTCAACCAAATGGGATTCTCAGTGTATGAAAAATTCACGGAGATTTGCGACGTCTGACAGAAATTTTGAAAAAAATATTCAGAAGAAAGGACGTAGATACATTTTGATGATTAAGAACTTTTCTCATTAATCGTTCCATACATTGCGACACGCAATAATAATAGTAGCGTTTATAGATAGAACTTTCGAATGTTTTCTGGGCATGCGGTTCGGCCGAAGGTGGTCGGGTCACGCGTACCGATCGTTTCCCGGATGTTATAAGGCGCACTCTAGCTGATAGTGCACATAACTGTGCGCCCGGGATAGACGATAGAGGTCTTGAGTAATTTATCAGGGTGCCTGAAGGGCGTGGGTGGCGATGGGCGTAGGTGATGCGCGCGGCGAGCGCGAAGATCCGTGACCAGCGCTGTGGTGCGAAGTCTTATCTGCTCAGCGGGCGAGCACACGAGGGTGCTCATCTACTCGCCGTTAGTTAGCGATGTTAGCGATCTCAGTTCTCATTGTGGCACAGAAACGTCACAGCCGCGATATACACGTAGCCGACTAGCTTGAACCTAGTTCCCGTAGTCTGATATAGACACGCTCGTAAAATGATACATTTAACATATAAAAATCAATTGGTACAAATAACGAGATAAAAGACTTAATTTTTTTTCTTATTTATTAAATTTGCTGTAATAGTTACAGAAAATTAATGTTGTTAATAGACACGATTTTTAGAGATTGCTTCTTAGATTTTTTTAATTTGTTATGAACAATAAACGTATACAATATATTCTAACATTTGAGTATGTCATCTTCCAGAGAAGTAATTTTTCGTATATTAATAATTTTATGAAATTGTTAAATAAATGATTCAAATAACATTTTTTAAATTAATTTTGTATAACTCTAAAATCTTTAATTTAATAATAGATTGACAATTTTTGTTATTTTCAATATTGAAGACATTTAAAAGGCAATGAAGCTTTATTGAGATACTTCTAATTAATATTACTTTTAATTATTAGCTAAAATATCCAGTGTTATGTTCATAACATTCATATGGAATTTAATTAGTATATTTTCAAAAAGTTAGATTTATTTTTAAAGAAAAAACCTAGCATTGTAGATAGAAAAAGATATATGTTCCTTATCGTACAAAACTTTGTAACTTAAACTTTGTGTAGTTCCATTAAATAGATGCTTAACGTACCGCATAATACGAGATAAATTAATTTCTTATCCTTATTATAAAAAGAATGTTTTTACAATTTAAAAATATAACTATCTACTTTTCATTGGATGTGCAAATACAATTAGTTGAAACAAAAACGAACATATAAATACGGAATAAAGAACGAAGTGTTAAAGGCGATCGTGATAGCGGCAAAGTATGTACGTATATCAGTGTTTTAGGAGAAGGGGTTGCGGGAAGGAAAGGCGCGAAATGTGGAGAATGTGGAGGTGGGTTAATGTGAGTCCGCGTAAGGACACCCGCTGCGCCCTGCGGGAGTTAACGCGGGAATCGCGTGTTCCCTCTATGAAGCACGGAACGCCGTAGGACGTAAGGAAGAGAGACGACTAGAATGAAAGAAAAATAAGATAGAGAGAGAAAGAGAGAAGCATGATGAATTTTTCTCGATTATTTTTCCACTTGTATTCATCGAAAAGAATAAACGTGTCGATGATGCGATGACAAGTGGCGATTGTTTCGATGCTTTGATTTTATTTTATCAATTCTTCAATACACTAGTAAAAGAAATTTGATTACAATAGAAAAACCAAACACAGTAATATCAAATTATATTCGGGTATTATGCCAATTTTTCAATCAATTTTTGTGATTTTACAGGGAAAGGATGATTTTGCTGAAATATTTAAAAATTTAGATACACATTTAAAAATAATTTTATTGAACCATTCAAATAATTGTGTATAAGGAAATTCAAGTATAATGAACAATGCAGAAAAAGATTTTGATATTTCAGCTATTAGAGCTACATAATTATTTTAAGAAGAAAATTATTTTTCGATTTGTATCCAGCTAAATTTTGTAGATTAGATTTAGAGATACTTTAACAAAACCATTTTTTTTTCAAAATCTATTTTTAGAAGCTCTACAAATTGTTTGCAAATTATTAAATCTTAATTATAATTAGTCATCGTTTCATGAACGAAATCGTAATTTCTATGAGAAAAATTAAATTTACACAAAGATTGTAACATTTTCTTTTACGGTATTTTTTTCCATTTAAGTGTTATGTTTACTATGTATGCTTTGAGTACATGATGTAATGCACATATAACGTCATGCGTTTCCAAGAACGTTATGGTACGCCAATAATCGCGGTGATATCCACGCTTTACGTCGCGCTGCCGCGATACACGAGGAGAGCACTTTTATAGACACACCTTATACCGTTTCGGCTGCTCGAGTCGGTGCTTTTATGGCGCCTCTGTAATGCTCCAGCATTACGCAACGCGGATGCCTTATAACGCTGTGAAGTAAACTCTTATATTACGGCAGAGAGAACAGTCGGCGCTACGGTGCGGTAACGGTGATTTGTTTTCCACTTGACAACTTTTGAGTACTCGTGCAGTAACGACCACTGTTTCCGCATCCGTCGCGGACGGTCATGGCTATCGTTGGCATAACGCTATAAACGCAGATCATAAGTTTGCGGCTACGAAAAGAACGTAAATGTAAAATCACTGTCGTGATATCACTAATACAACTCTCCATTAACAGCCAATAATGATCGTTAATGGAAACTCTTCACAATAATGCATCCCGCGGATATGGTGAAACCTAATTAAATCAAGTCATAAGCGCTAATGGCTCCATTTAATAGAAAAAGTAGCTTTGCGATGTTGTAAAATCCGTTCTACAATTGCGTAAGCGTAATTGTAAGTGATTGTAATTATAAGAATTGACCAATCACAATCAAATATGAAAAGAATATTCTAGCAACTACCACTTACAAATACGCTTACATAATTGTAGAACAGGTTTAAGATTCTATAATACCTACGATTGGTTTGTACATTTAGATCCAGCGAGAAACAGAAGGATAAGATCATTCATATTAAAGAATTACAACAGTTGCAAAACTATAACTTTTTCTTTTGAATGCAGACAATAACTTCCTGGATTTTACTGAAATTTTAATTAAAACGAATAGAGTAATTCCAATATTTATGCCGCAGAAGTCAGAAAAAGGAAGGAGTAATTTGCATGTACAACTCTGTGATAAGTCTTTATGATAGTTTATGATATATAGTATTGTGCTATGATTTCAGTT
>Ga0157364_1005796_pt1 | contig 12635 bp, 5 predicted proteins | sample AttsexASBM2_FD_111476 | JGI IMG/M metagenome (GOLD analysis project Ga0157364, IMG submission 111476) | Fungus gardens microbial communities from leaf cutter ant in Ribeirão Preto, State of São Paulo, Brazil - Atta sexdens ASBM2 | ecosystem: Host-associated > Fungi > Mycelium > Unclassified ... | reverse complement strand
GATTTATGTTGTAATGAAAATTTAAAAAATCTGTAATTAACACTTTTAATTTTTCAATTATATATATATGTGTGTGTGTGTGTGTGTGTGTGTGTGTGTGTGTGTGTGTGTGTGTGTGTGTGTGTGTGTGTGTGTGTATACATATATATATGTATATATACACATATATATATATATATGTATATATTGCACATATCTATATTTTTTATTTACATATGTATATGTATATTATTGCTAACTATAAAAATACTTATAATAATTAAATTTCTGGAATGTCAAAATTATATTTGTTTATAGAAATTTTATTAATTTATTAAATTATGCTCTGAATATTCTTCGTACAAATTATCAGAGACAATAATTGCATAATAATTAAACTATTTTACAATTGATCAAGATAAACAATTTTGTTTCTATTTCTTTTCGCACATGTAAAAGATCTCGCCACACCATGGCATCTATTAGCTGACGTGGCATCAAGTCTTAATGAGCGTCACAATTCACAAGCAAGTTTCAATCCTCAGCAAATCTATCAGAGATTGTCATAATTGGCATAACATCTATATCTTCCTACCCTTCTCTATTTTCTTAAGGGTTACGCCATTATGCTTCTCCGAGCATGTCACGTTTCTTCCTTCATGCACCGATAATAATTAGCCACAACAATAAATCTCTGCAACGTGGAGCAGTCCACGTTATTAAACATGGAGTTCCTCGTAGCTTGTTGTTTTCTGCAAAACCAGAATATACGTCGTTATTTATTACAAAGAGAATATACGGGTTTACGAGCAGATCTCTCACCTTCACACTCTAGTGAAACCTGTAAAAAAAAAAGATAACATGGAGAGCGTTCTTGATTGGCTTATCGATGTCGGCTGTTACAGAGGTAAACATTTTTTTAAATTCTTTTTTACGCCAAAACAAAAATAGTTTTCAAGCATTTGTAGTACAGTATTTTATTTTCACATTTTTTAACGAAATTGATCTTATATAATTGACGTAAGTTTTTAATTCGTTTTATATGTACAATTGACGAGCAATTTCAAACGTTTATACATAATATTGCAACAATCCGTTAAGTACTCTTGTAATAACAATTAAATACTGCAAAAGATTTATAAAAATATATGTGAGTATAAAGTAAAATTTTCCAGTTGATCGATCTTTGACATGAGACTTGTGTCGTAGGCATACCAAGCGTATGCAGTTGCATAGGCATGCGTAATGTACTGCAATATGATCCTTCATGTGCGTCGTCCGGTTCATCGTTACGTGATTTATGATTTTTAAATTCTTATTTGATTTTCATTTTACGCTGAAATTGAATAATAATTTCTTATAAATGTACTAAATTAAGTTAAATTTAAATTAAATTAAAATAAGTAAAAAAATTTTGTAACATTTTAAAATTATTTAATAATAAATTAAGTCGTGATATTATAAAAAATTGTAATGTTAAAAACTTTTTCACTTCACGTATAATATATTATTTTTACTGCGCGTATATTTTACGAGAATTTTTTCTCGCTTTGATATTGTTCTTCGTTGTATTTGTGCTTTTTTTAATTTACTGCACCTTTAATTTGGACCGTTTGTGTGTGGAACATTTCCTAAGAGAATATAAGGATATGCATACAAACAATTATAGGAGGGATGATGACAGTACGTCGTTCGCGTGCTACCCTCAAATCACGAAGCGCATCTAACTAGCCGTGTAATCGACAATTTCGACCTATTACGGCACCCTGGGGCGTAATGCAGGCCTTAATAAAGTATAGACTTTATACTCTATACGAAATAATAATAATTGTTATTAAACATGACTTAACTAATTTAAATCTTTCAGATTAAATCATTGGATTATTAAATCAATAGTTAGTAACTTAAAAATTTAATATCAAGAAATTTGATACTTTATATAATTAATGACTTTCAGTAACAAAGTTTTAAGTTTGATAAGTTATTCTTGTTTCATGAATAACGAAGCTAGCATATGAATAATTTTTGTTATGTATCACACGGCGAAGGAAAGTTATCGTATCTCTGGATCTACGAGCGGATCCCGTCGTGGTGAATCGCGGCATAAAGTGGCCAGTGACACATAAAGAGCATATTTTCGGGTATTAGGCCGAGGACCCTTGTGGATCCCATGAATGGCTACCTGTGTTCACGCCTGTTCGCGCGCTGTTCACTCGGACAGGACAAAAATCTCTCGCACCGATCTACGTCAAGCAGTGGTGCTAATGGGAAAATAACCGACAGATTACGTCCCCTAATCCGCTCATCGATGCGATCTCATTGGCGAGAGGGGGATGAGAGTTCACGCATTTTGTTCTCGTTCATTTTTCAGATCACGCGTAGATCGCGGCGACAGGAACATCTCATGCGTTAAACTGTCTTATCGAGCTCGACCAGTTTGAAAATTGTCAAAAACAGTTTAGGCATTTTTTAAAAGCATAGTTTGGATAATCATAAATTATTACTAAATCTACAATCGTCTAGTCAAGTAAAGCGACATTGAATTATGCTGTCAAGTGTCCATCCACTTGTGTATATATACTTATTTCCGTTCGGACAATCTGAGACGTCGCTCTCTCGTCTCCTCAGGTGTGCATCGAGAATGTCGACTGCTAAAAATAAATCCGGTCGCACGCAATACATCGCGCACCGATTGTCAGTGAGCGAGTCCGGGTGACAGAGTCGAGCAGAGTAACGTATAACGTGTGCACGAAGATAGCTGCTATCTCTCGGCCGGAGGCGGTGTCCGATGTCCGGCCACCAACACGCTGTGCCGTCGTTGCGAACGAGCTCCTTTCGTCACCTCTCGACCTGGCTTATTGTTCGACGATATTAATTTTAACGGCGCGTAGATACGCCGGACGATGACACCGCGAGAACACGAGACGCACCTGCGATGCGGCGTCGTCACAGGATTGCTCGAGTTAAAACCGAGAGCCTTTAAATTTCTCCGCTTTTCCCCGGGAAATTTTAACTTTGTAGATGATGTAACGTATGATGTACGTATAATTTGACGTTGCTTTATGCATAACGTGTCTCATTAAATTTATATTTTATTATCAATTTTAGTTAATTGTGTAAATTAATTTAATCTAAATTATCTGTCAAAGTTGTTTATTTATGTCGTTTATATAATTTTTATTCATTAATTGAAGTTAAAATGATGATAAAATTTTGTAACTTAAAAAAAGTTAGATATCTTGACTATTGACGAACAAAAAGTATGGAAAATCGAATAAGTTACTCGTTTGTAAATGTCATTGTGGAATACTATTTCACATCGCTGTTCTATGGAAAGTTTATGCATCTCGTACCCTCCTCCCCCTCGCCGGTGTCCTTTGCGCGCGATTTCATGGCACTTGCGAATTCGTCATTACAAACGGCTCGCCGGCTCTTTATCGCCACGTCGCTTTACGTGAAACCGTAGATTCATCCACGACTGCGAGAGAACGACCCGGCATGACCCGGAACAAACAGCGGAAGCAAAGCGGAAGATAAACGAGGATGCGTTGAAATCTACGAGAGAGCAAGAGAAAGGGAGGAGGAGAGAGAAACAAAGAGACAGAGAAAGGAGAGAGAGAGAGAGAGAGAGAGAGAGAATTGCCGGCGCCAGTTTAATTTATCTGGATTTACGCTGAAGATGCCTCGCCGTCTGTGCCCGGCTAGAGGAGGAGAATTGCGAGAGTGGTGGGCGAGGGAAGGGGGAGAGGATTTTGCACAGAGCCATTTTGGAATGCAATTAAACGCAGTACAGTGAAACACGATGCCGCCGCCGCCGCTGCCACCGCCGCCGCCGCCGCCGCCGCCGCCGTCGCTGTTGCTGCTGCTGCTGCTGCTACTGCTTCCCTCCTCCGCAACCCCCTTCGCTTTCCTCCCTTGCTCCACCTCCCGCATAGTACCTGTCGGTGCTCTTTGGCTCGTACTCGAATGCCTTGATGTGCCCAGATACAACAAACAGGGTGCTTTCCGAACGGACGAGTCTTGACAAGGCGCAAAGTGAATTCGCGCCTCGTCTAGGCGAAATGCGTTTCATTGCTTCAAAGCACTTTCATCGTACACCAAGCAGATTTAATTCGAGAATTACTTCGTCGGAGTACTTCCTATCGTACTGTCGTACTGACACTAAATACGCTTATGACAAATAAATACTTGTTTTACAACTTTTGTGAGCAGCGTTATACATGCAAACGCACTTTGTATCGAAAGAATCATCTTGTGTATAAAAAATTTTTATAGATTGCAAAATAAATTTATATTTTAATTATATAAGACAAAATTATAATATAAGTTTGTATAATATATTAAATCAGACTCATTAAAAAAGTAGACATAATAATTATATGTAACACTCACAAATATAGTAAAATAAATAAATTTAAATTACAGATGTTGAAATGATAGATTAAATAAGAGATGTTTTATATCTAAATCAACATAGTTTCTAGTAAGTAGTTATTTAATTACATATAATATTTATATGTATATATTTCAGATAAGAAAGCATTTTTCAGCTTAAACCTTTCTTCGAGATCTAATAAAGACAATTAAATTTATAACTTAAGTTAATTTATTTTTGAGGACCAATTGCCTGTAAACGATGTACACTCAAGCGAATATCGGATTGTCGAGTACGTCTTTAGATTTAACAGGAATGAAGGAGGGATGATGAAATCGGTCTTCCCCGGGTTCGTTTTGATAAGGAAGAGCATCATCCCTATCCCAAGGGTCGGGAACAGGAGGATGTACGAAGAGGGTGAGAGAGACAGAGAGGAGGAGAGAAAATGGCGGCCCAGAGGGAAATCCGACACCAAATCGAAGGAGACGCCATCGCAAAGCGCGGCGCCGCCCCTTTATCATTGGGTCTTGGCACGATATCATTCTCGAATCCATAAGCTCGAGCATAATCAAATCGGAATAATTTTCATAATTTTCCTTGCACTTCATACGTCTAGAAATTTCTTTTCTTGATTGCAAAGTGATATTAATTAAAAAATTGTATAGCTTAATTAATACTATTACTGTATACAATATATATACTGTAACAAGTAGAACTTATTTAAAAAATAAATAGCGAATCCAGAATTAATTGCAAAATATAAAGAGAATTTTAAGCGTTATTAACTTATTGAATTAGTAACGAAATATTTCCCTTTTATAATTAAATTATCTTAGTTTTTATTCCGAATAAATTTTTTATTTAAAAGATTTATTTGAGCATCTTTTACCGTTCCAAAATATGTTACGCTACGTCGATCAACATACATGACAAATGGCAATTAGTTGAAAAAGGCGGAGCAGATTCAAAGGATTGGCAAGGCGTGCCGAGGAAAAACGTCTTCACTCATCTACTAGCGATGCATCGGTTCTCTTGATCTATATAACACCGCCAGACTTTTTGACCACCAGATTTTCGTCACGTGACATTCTAAATTTGTGTTGCTATTGCTTAATAAATCTTTTGATTAAATCAAATAAAGGCGATAAACAAGATAAATTTAGGATGTCATAATATCAATATATTTTTATGTGAGAAAAAGAAAAAAGAGAAAGATTTATATTATTATATCTTATAGTATATACATATTTTAGAGGATATTTTAAGCATAAAAATATATTAAGCATAAAATAAGCAGTATTTAAACCCAAAAGTAGAAGAAAAAGAGTATATTTAAAAATTATAACATGAAAACATGTATTTTATTTAGCAAAAAAATAGTATTAGCAAAAAAATGGCTTTAATATAATATAATAAAATCAAATAATTTTCAAATTTTTTATTTTATTACAGGTTCAATTAAATCATGCATAATAACGCGTGTAAGATTTCGTTTAATTTATGAAATGAAGATAAACGATTGTTACATGTGTAATGTGTACGTAATGGTAATATATGCGATCGTTAAATAAAAAATTCGTTTAAAATAATTATGATGCAGATAAATTATTTTAAAAAATTTGATATGTTTACTAAATTATTTTTATTTATATTTTAGAAGTAAAATATTTTACATACACCTAAGTATCATACACGTATATATCATGTTCAACAACAAGTTCTTGAAAATATGGTATATCTATATAACAGTTGATTCAATTAAATCATGCATGATATAAAACGATGTAAAATTTCATTCAATTTATGGAATGGAGATAAACGATCAAAATACATGTGTATACATAACGATAAACGATATACACGATGGTCGTGAATGAACGAAACCGATCCTTGGGCGTGTACGAGTTCGTATTCGGACCGATCTGCAGCTAAAGTTACGTTTGTCGTTGGATCATATTTGCAGAAATGTGTATCATAATACGACTCCAGAGATGAGCCGGCGACCTTCGCGAGGGGGTGGAAATCTTATCGTGAAAAGTAAACACTCTAAAAAAGTGATATCTGCCTTCTTCAATCGTCACATCAGCATTTCAATCGTCGATTTTCGTCACATCGAAAATTTATCGATATTTACTTCAAAATCTACAACAAAAATTAGCACAATAAATTACTATAAGAAATGTACATTTTAAGACGATGTAATAAATACAATTGTTTTACAATCAACAATTGTTTTATATAATTTATTTATTCGATATATATTATATTAAAATAATATTATATATTTTTTATTTTATTATACAGATGCAATTTTTTATTTTATTATGCCGCAAAAATTATAAAGTTATATCTTCAAGTTTTATATATTATCATGCGTCTTATATCGAACACTACGTGTATTAAATTGTCCAAAATGTGACGCATTTAAATGATTCATAAATAAATTTATGACGGATTTCCTTTCGTCAAATCTACCGACGAAGGGTGAATTGCCAGTTGTTGTGAAATTAATCAAACACAAGGTGCGATAGCGTCGCGTGGAATCACAACATGGTGTACGGTAACGTTGACACGTTCCATTTCCGGTGTTTATTGGTTACACGCGTATTTCGTGATTCTTCGATAGCTTCGCGATAGTGGAAAACAGTATCTGCGCGAAAAATTTGCACAAAAATTGCTGAATAATGTAAATTGGAAGCTACGCAATAAAAATATAAATAAAATCAAATCTTTGATAAGCAAATTTTCGCTATCTGCACGCTTCAAATTTTTATTTTAAACTTAAAGTAAATCGTTTTACAAAACGAGCAAAATAATGAAAAAGCAAGTTTTCATCGATTAATTAAGATTTATTTTCAATTATCATTTCGAGAATATAATTACATCTATAGAAATATACGAGTTTTATTAAGGCTATTCAACATGAGAAAGCAAACATATAATTCGAGACTGGAGTGTGAGACCAAGGGGAAAGTCCGATGCACAATACCATAATTCGTCACTTCAGTTACATAACAAAAGAAATTACGCGAGTCCGACTCGAGAAAGGAATCGTCGAAATTCGATATATCCAGGTAATCGGTCTGTCGCGGAGGTCGCCAGGTGAGAATCCAGCGCGGAGGAATCAGAAACGTCGCGGGGCCGGCGGCAACTCGGATGGGGTGAACTAGTAGTCGGTAGGGGGTAGAAGCTTCGCACCGCCCTCTAATTTTCCAACCAATGGAGCCGAGCTGTACGTCGCGACGACCAATCGCAGCGTAGTGGCCGTACCGTACCTGATCATTGCGCGGTTCTACTGCCGAAATAAAAGAGAAGGCCGACCAAGAGATCAAGGAGGGAAAAGGAGAGAGGAGAGAGAGATGGAAGAAGAAGAGAACGAGAAAGAGAGAGATAAAACGATATCGGCAACTCCATCGTCAGCATTGCCACAAGGCGGCCGCACGACCACAATTCAACGACGGAATTGCCAGCGGGACGACGGCTATCGCACCGCGAACGCGACGACCGTGATCACCTTACTAACTTGGTGACTTGGTCACTCAGTGAGATAGTCTACCGCGGTCAAAGGCATCCTCCCGAGGATATCGGTTATGCAATCGGTTGTTTGTTCGCGCGATTGCCTATTGGTTACTTCATAATCTTACTGTTCTCCAACGTAAAAACGGGGGTGGTTGCGGGACACTTGAGACTACAAGTAATCTCAAGGAGATCTGCCAGTGCATTGGTACCACGCTGTGATGTGTTTAAGAAGAACGTACAAATACATTCTTTCTTTCCTTATAGTGCATTCAATGCTTTCGCTACGGGTGATCTATCGTTAATCACAAAGTGGTTAGTCACAAAGATTAAGAACTCAGGCAGTGATATTTGGAGAATGTGTATCTGATGGCGAATAAACGAACTGATAATTGGTATCTTTTTTGGAAAAGCCTTCACGGAGGATTATTGTGGATGTGAGAAGTATTCCATTATGATTACATAATTTATTACGAACAGACGCCGAAATTAAAGAATTTAGACTTGATTTCAGACTCCGTCGGAACTCAAGTTCAAAGTTATTTGCTTACAACGCGGTAATCAAATACGATTTTGAAGAACAAATAAATAATCATATACATGACGGAAATTTTTTAAATTATTCATAAAGAACAAGTGATTTTCATTTATAGAATTATATTTGTTTAAGTGCAAATATTAAAAAAAAATTATATTAAAAACTGAATAATAGTTACCAGAATGATTGAAAAATAATTACGAATTCGAGCTATTCTTCTGCGATAAAGTGTACAGACCATCGAATGTATCGGTGAAAGTGTACAGTGATTGTACTTAGAAAAAAAATTTTTTTTTTCGTAATTAAAATTTGCGAACAATTTTTGAAACAGTGGCTTGAAGTATGTTACAGCTTCATTTGAGTAAGTCTTGATGAATGGAAATGGAGTCGAGCATCGACATGAATGAAACGCGCGTGATTAAACAACCGTCGCGTTGACTCGAACGTGCGAATAACGGATGCTTACTTTCGTCATCAGTTATTCATCCGGTCGATCTATAAGACATATTGATACTACGACGGTGCTCCAATTTGCCGAATGGCAAAAGCGGGAAAATAAGTTCCTCGTTGGCTTTAATTCCCAAACTAAAAATTTCACGATAGAAAATTCAGAGGTAAGAATATATGGGCAACGAACAAACATTTATTGAAGATGAAATATCTATTGTATATAATAAAATTAATCAAATATATTATGCTCAAAATTACACGTAAATTTTTCGCATATAATTAAGACAAATTATGTCTAACGAATTATTAATTTTTTACAATATTTAGCCATTCGTAATTCGGTTTGTAATTCAAGATGCGTGATCTTTGAATTAACTTTAATAAAGAATCACGAAAGAAATTTGCGTTTTCAAAAACGTTTCGCGCTTAGGACCGGCGAATGAGCACGGAATCTTGTTTGCTGTCCGACACCTGCATGGATTCATGAGAGGCACGCAGTCACCAGCCAAGGATGTCGGATAGTTCAGATCAGCTGTCATCACCGAACAGCGACTGCAATAGTCAAATGGGCGTCGTGCATCGCAATGCGACCGCGCAATACAGTAATACATCGTCAATGTCCGGTCTCGGGTTGACACATCATCCCCAAAATTTAACGCCAACATCGAATGGCAGTCCTCAGTATTCGCAGGAGATTTCCACCTGCAACTCTGCCAGCGTAAACACTAACATCAGTAATATCAGCAATCTCCCCCTTAGCAGCAGTAATTTCACACCTGAACAGATATCTTGCATGTGCGAGGCATTGTCGCAAAGTCAAGACATTGAGAAATTATCCAGGTAATTTAAAGAGAGCGTGCTTTAATTCATTATTTATTTATTCAAAAATTATGTGCATAAGATTTTTAACAAATTCTGTTCTTGCGTTATAAAATTCTAAAATTATACAAAATTATATTTGTGTAAAATCTACTTAAAAAAAACTACGTTGATATCAGATTTCTTTGGTCCTTACCGCCTGGAGAACTGTTGCGCGGAGGCGAGAGTGTGCTAATGGCGCGTGCCGCTGTTGCCTTTCACCGCGGAGCCTATCACGAGCTTTACTCAATCCTGGAGAGCCACCCTTTCTCGCCACGTCGACATCCTGAACTCCAACAGATGTGGTTTAAGTCGCATTATCGCGAAGCTGAGAAAATCCGCGGTCGACCATTGGGCGCCGTGGACAAGTATCGGCTGCGCAAGAAGTATCCACTACCAAAGACGATCTGGGACGGTGAGGAGACCGTGTATTGCTTCAAGGAGCGATCGAGGAACGCTTTGAAAGAGTGTTATATGAGGAACCGATATCCTACGCCGGACGAGAAGAAGAATCTTGCGAAGAAAACTGGCCTGACGCTGACTCAGGTGTCCAATTGGTTCAAGAATCGTCGACAGCGTGATCGTACGCCACAAACGAGAACGTAAGTCTTTTGTATATAAATAAATTTATACAAATCTTTAAAAATGTTAAAAATTAGAAGAGAATACTTAAATTACAAATATATTTTAATACGCGCGGATGATTATATAGAATTCTTAATTCGATTTTTTCCTTTTGTACAAATATTTCTTTTGGAATTAAAAATAAATCAAGAAATATATGTCGGGCAAATGAGAATTAGAAGCAGTTAATAAATAAACTTGTAATTGATTATAATTAGCAATAGATTTAAATGCGCCCAACTAACTACATCTGATTATTTTTTGCCTGATAATTTCTTGATTTAATTTTCCTTTTGTGTATCCAAGAATTAGAATTAACCAGATTAACGAATGTATAAAATTGATTTTGTCGATATATACTAGTCAGTCGCAGCGTCCTCTTTCGTAATTAGGATTGCCATTTATTTTTTTTCCTCGCACATCTTTTTTTCTTTGTTAAGGCTTCCATAAAGGTGGGATTTCCGGAGGGATTTTCCCCGAGGGGAATAATTATGAACGGTAATTATTTGAACACATTGAAAAAAATTTTTTGGTTGAAAATGGACGAATCAGAATTTTCTGATTAAATTTATTAGAATTCTAGTTGAGAGATAACCGGAATTCTAGTTGATACAATATTTCTGATAAAATCTACTAACATTCTTATTTTTACCAGAATAATTATATCAATCAGAATTCTATTCTAGTTATCTCAACTAGAATTCTAATAGATCTAACCAGAAAACCAGAAAAAATGGTTACGTTTGCCACGATCGAAAGTCGCTCATCGATACATTTTTTGGATATAAGAACTATAGTACGAGTATGATAACCATAAGATTGGCATGGTATGGCTGTAAAGATATATCCATCTTATGGTTATCACAACCAAATATATTGATGGGCGAAAATTATCATTATTTAATTGTGGCAACCGTAATATTTTTCTGTATCCATTTTCCACCAGAATTACTATTTAATTCAACTAGACTATTTTTCTTAGTGCACTTTTGGAAAGTTCTTCAAAATTCTTCAAAAGCCGTACAAAAGGACAAGAAAAAAAGGATATGGCAACCATTTCCGTTCTATACGGCATGGGCGTTTGCCCATATTCCGTAACAATAATCGTACCGTAGGAATTAAGCAATCAGAGCAGAAAATTTTTGACCAGACTGTGATTGGCTAATTCCTATGGTACGTCTGGCGGTTACTGTTACAGAAGCCCTAGTTATATATTGAGACTTTCAGACAAATTTCTCAATCTGTTTTTGATATTTTTTACATAATGATGAAAAAAATATATATTTGTGTAACAAAGGGCATTTCTTAAGGGTCTGCCTATTCTTTTTTCTCAGAAATCAACAAGTGTCCTTAGTTCTGCAACATGTGTTTCTTTTGTTCCAAATTGCTTCAGGAAATCATAAGTCATTCCACGTTAAGACCTTTGAATAGGGGTCCAGAGCTACGTTAAATCACAAGTCAGAAGCGAGAAATGACATGTTAATTTTTATTACGTGCCATTTGTAAATAAAGATAATTTGGATAAAATGAAATAATGAGCTTTAAAACATTTGTAAACATCAACAAAAATTATGCTTATTCCCCCTGACAGTCAGTAAATAATTGTAAAAAGAGATAAAAGGCACGTGTAAGTGAAAATATGCCACGCATGCGCATTGATTGAAAATACTTCACGTGCTTTTCATTATTTTTTTACAATTATTTACTGACTGTTAAGGGTAATAAGTATAGTTCTTTTATTTTACAAATATTTTAAAATGATTTCATCATTTTGTTTTATCCAAAGTGTCTTTATTTACAATTAGTACCTAACAAAAATTTACATGTCGCTTCTGACATCATTCAGTATGGCTGTGATACGACTTAGGAGAAACTTTTCGATTGTATTTTAAACAAAACTTTTTTCTATTTTTATATAAATCCGGAGTATCACAAACACACTCACACACAAAGTTTAAAAATAATATAATTAGGGGGGAGGAATCCTATTTTTAAAGAGTTGAAAAAGTTGATGTTATAAAATTATTTTTAATCTAGATTATTAAAAATAATTTTATGTTTTATAATAAAAGTAATTATGACTGCGAAAATTAAATTATATTGTTTAGAATATATATATCAGTGGATGTATATTGTGATAAGGATTACGTTATAAAAGAATTTGTTACTAAACTCAGTATTTGAAGAAACATTAAAATGAGGTATTTTTCTTTTTCTCGTACTTTAATTGAAATAAATTATTTCATACAAATTTTTATGTTTTACTTAATATAGAAACATTTACCATATCATAAT
>Ga0157364_1005795_pt1 | contig 12635 bp, 7 predicted proteins | sample AttsexASBM2_FD_111476 | JGI IMG/M metagenome (GOLD analysis project Ga0157364, IMG submission 111476) | Fungus gardens microbial communities from leaf cutter ant in Ribeirão Preto, State of São Paulo, Brazil - Atta sexdens ASBM2 | ecosystem: Host-associated > Fungi > Mycelium > Unclassified ... | reverse complement strand
TGTTTGCACTTTCTATTATTCTACTGTTCTTTCAAACATAATAAAATATTCTGCATTTTTAATATCAAAAAATAAAAAATAAAAAAATGTTCATTCAACTTCACATTCCAGTATATAACTTCCTCTAAAGTACCAGATGCCATTGAATATTACATTTATCAAATTCCCATTTCTTTTAAGCCAGATTGATTATTATATGACGAACAAAATTCTAACGATTAATAATTTTTACACAGGCTAGAATATTCGAACTCCATGGAAACGTGTCGACCCGAGCATTTTTGACAACAATATTTCATTTGTAACGTATTACTGCGTAAAAAAATTGTACTTTCACTTGACCGTTTATTCCATTGCCATTTAAATCTCGAAAGAGAGAGTCTGACTATTATTTATTAATTTTAATTAGCGAATTCACAGTAAAATTCAAAATAATCAATGAAACGCGGAATTTCTAGTCTAGCTAACCTTGCTTTAATGTATTAATTGTACCTATATATAATAGTATTAGAACTGCAAATATCGATATTTTAATTATATAATGCTGAAACTTTCTCTTTTTCAATTGAATTTTATTGATTCAGATTTGGAGAGTATGCATATATATATATATATATAATAAATTTCAAAAAATTTTTCTGTATAATTATCTTTTCTTTTTTCTCCGTTTCACATATTCATCTATTAGCGAATTTGGTTGGATGTACTAGTGTGCATATTAAAACAGTTGTATAATATTTATATTCCAATTAGAAATATAAAAGTGAAATGCAAATATTTTGAATGACAAAATACATATTTTATCAACAGTACAATAAAGTATACACTAAGGATTTCGTGATTTAATTCGTTTCTATTTATTTAATTATATTAATAAATTTAATTATATTAAACACATCTTTATATCAATTTGTGACGGTTTTAACGTGCACCTGTGCGAACTGCAAGTACGTCCATCGAATTCGTTATAAGTTACCTGATACGCATTATAATAGTACAATACTTTGTTAACACGTCTTACTATTTACACATCACACGTTTTCACATCTTCTTATAACTCTCTCATATAAAATTTATTCATACTAAATTTATTTATAATAAATTAAATTAAATCAGTGATATAAAATTATATTCGCAAAATTGAATATTAATGCTATGATATGTACAATTGTGAAATTAATATCTACAATTCGAATTGAAAGTTAAGCAAAGCTTTATCAAAATAAAATCAACTCGATTATAATTCTTATATTTTTTAAACATATAATGCAATGCCTAATGCATACATGATGTATTGGCGTACGAAAAATATACTTTGTGCTGTACTTGGAGCTTGTTTATCGATAAACATACATGAATATTTTACATAAGCTTTTTCTATCGCAAAAAAGGGGGGGAGTGTATACGTGAATGTGTACGTGTATGAGAAAGAGAGAGAGGGAGAGGGAGGGGAAAAGAGAGAGAGAAAGAGAGAGAGAGAGAGAGAGAGAAAGAGAGAGAGAGAGAGAAAGAGACTAGAATAAGCGGACTAAGGGGGTAAAAAAGCAAAGCGCGTCGTGATGGATTGGCCCGGGCCAATCACCTCGTTTGTATCCATTTGCAAGGAATATTGTTCCCAGCGATCTCGTTTCTCGCCTTTTTTCTTCCTACCTCGTAACCAGAGTTGGCGCGTGATTCATCTTGACGGAAGGAGAAAATGGGAGTGTGGTGTGTGTGTGTGTGTGTGTGTGTGTGTGTGTGTGGGTGTGTGTGTGTGTGTGTGTGTATGTGTGTAGACAGTAAAGAGAGAGAAGTCATTCCGGTAGGAGGAGGATTCCGCCATCTCACAATGACGTTCTACAAGAGCGATTAATTTTCATTATGTCGGTCGCACCATTGTCCGCTAGTCGAAATCCGACGAGATGTACCGCTCACCTCTGATCTCGACTATTTGCAACAAAGCGGAAGAAAATAGCTTCATTCAGGAGGAATTTTTGTGAAGAGAATAACATGTAGACGAGGGAGTTTGTTCCTTTCATTTTGAATACATAAACGCTCACTTAATGACGACTTATAAAGCTTTTCGGTACTACTATTTTTCTTGGAAAAATTAATAAAATAATTACTTCTAACTATACAGGGTTTTTTTAAACGTAATTATCTAGCGATGCCTTTTGCTGGCACTTTAAAGTAGACATAAGTACCTTCATTATTATTACAATGCAGCACTAACAGAAGATTTTTAATATTACGCTAAATACTCCAAGTAGATGATGTCTTGGCAATTATATCGTAATAAAACATTCCTTTCACCTTATAATTGGCGCGTTTTATTTTGTCTTTCTGTAACAGTCGAAACCAAATTACCACGGTACGAGAGAAAGAGTTAAATATCAACTCCAAACCGAATGGCTGCGTTATCCTACGTTTCACTCAAGAGTTATTGCAAGTGCTCAACACAGGGATGGGGACGCGCCATTGGACGGAATTTCTCGGTTGTTTGTTTCGCATAGTTTCCGCGACGTGCTAATGCCGCCGGCATTAGCATACGGCCGCCACCAACGAGCTTGAGAGGAAGAGGAGAGTTGTTCTCGCGGGATAAGCGGGTAACGTGCCGACTAGGTCGACAACGGTCTATCTAACGTCGTTCGTCGAGTGTCGGAGGGGAAGGGGAGGGGGGTGCGAATGGAAATAACGCGGGCGGAAAGGAGTCGCCTAGTTGCCGCTTAACGAGTCGACTGATAGTCTATAAAACTTGCTAACAAACTCTCCCATTCCCTCTCTTCCTCGCTCCATCGTTCCGGGTATTTCAACCCCCTCAGTGTCTAACTGCTGTTTCCGGCGCGATCCTTATCACAGGCTTTATTATGCGAGACAGAGGGAAGGGAAGAGGCTCGTTTTTCTTGGATGAGACCAACAAACTTCTTGCAAATTGGAAAATATAAAATGTAAAGTTTTTGCCCGCGATACTATATACTCACAAAAGTTACAAAAATCTTTTAAAAGTGTATACAAATTTGCTGTATAGTATTCGTAAAAAAATAAAGAATTGGCAGCTCAATTCTCTTATTGAAAAAAATGTCTTATTTTTTTGTGATGCATGTATTTTTATAATTTGAATTCATATAATTTAAATATTATTTTGAGTTCAACAGACTTGATACACTGATTAATGAGTTAAAAACTTAAAATTATAAATTATATTTCTTTCTTTTATTTTTCTGCTCAATATAAGTTATCGTATATAAAGGATTTATCTACAATCTCAATGAATGACGTTAGCACGTTAATGTGATGTTTGGAAAGCAAGACAATCGGCGGGAAAATCAATGCCTATTCTTCAATTTTGGCTCCAAGAAAACAGACGGTTGAATTCGCGAAGTCGCGCTCTTTGTCGTGTTGCGGCAGGTGTACCCCTGGGGAAACGCAAAGCTCCAAGAGAACGCGTGAAAATTCACTTATTCAGAGGGGGGTTGGGAGGAATTGCTTTGGGAAGACTGGAGAGAACAAGGAGGAGAATAGAGCCCGAACTGCCATCGCTCTTTCTCTCTCTCTCTCTCTCTCTCTCTCTCTCTCCCTCTTTTTCTTTCTACCTTACTCTCCTTGCCTTGCTATGGCGTGATTTCATGCAAAGCGCTGCTTTCACGGTGCGGTAATTTCATTTTCGCAACGAACTTACAACTCCCCACCTCTATTCCTCATCCCTCGCGTCCTCTCGTCGACTCTGTCCTGTCACTTCTCGCCTTCGTGCGCGTGTCCTTGTTTGCGTCTCCTCTTGTCTCCTTTCCCTCTCGAAAGTTCGCCCTAAACGCGTAGTTTCATTTACATTGTCCTTGTCTTTCGTCCTGTCCACTCTCGAACTATCATTTCACTAGAGATAGTGTGCGAGGCTTTATCCCGAATTAACGAACTCTCCGATTGTGGCTTCTATATCCTATTGTATCCTATTGTTTGAAATCTGTCCATTGATTCTGACGTGAAATTTAAGAAAGCAATATATGATTTAAATTAATACTTTTAAAGCTTCCACAGGCATTTTCTCGATAAAAGCTATGCAATTACAATTATCTGCTATTAAAATGCATGGATCGCTTCTTGAAGAAAGGAATTTAAATTACTCAAAGAGGGGGAGGGAGGGAGGGAGAGAGAGGGGGGGGGGAGAGAGAGAGAGAGAGAGAGAGAGAGAGAGAGAGAGAGAGAGAGAGAGAGAGAGCTTTACGCGGTAGCTGATTCATGTTTTGATTATTATGGGTACTTTACAATAAGCTTAATCTTTAAGAAATTGACTTATCACAGTCAAATGTGAGAAGAATAATCGACTATGATTGGTCAATTTCTTATTCTTAAAACTTAAAGCTTAGATAAAGGCTTATTGTAAAATACCCATAAGGAAGCCCATCAAAGGCCAACGTTTTATGAACATTGCAATTGCATTGCGTAACGTCCTTGAATTGTTTTTTTTCAGAAAAATATCTTCAGGAAGCGATCAATGTGCAACTTAACGTTTTCAATATTAAGTTTTCCGGAAATCGGATTAAAATTCGCAGAATAATATACCTATTTCAATCGCAAAATGCAGATACGATTCACGAGTGCAGATACAGTTCAGGAGCGAAGAGCATTCGGTTAACCGCGATGCGCGCTGACCGAGTTGCAACTTTAAAATGCAACCGTAAGACGTGGGGCGATGCCAATGGTTGGTCGACGAGACGAGTAGAAGCTGCGGTCGGACGCATTGGTGTGCACTGCACCGGTGCAATTCGCCCGAGGGAGATCCTCCGAATCGGTTTTACGAAGTTCCATTACGGCGCTACCTGCTGTCGACTCACTCGTTCACCACCATCACCGGCTGCCGCCGGCTCTGAATTCTCTCGATAAAGCTGTTATTGGCTGTTTGCGTATTTATTGAGGGAGGATTCCTCGTCGATGGAAATGAGAAATATAATTGCGTTCCAATGTTTCATTATGGGACATGGGATCGCCGCGAAGCCGAGCGATCCGTTTGCTTCTCGGTACTTTTAACGCGAGTTACAAACCAATCGGTCATGTCGAAAGAGTAAACGACTATCGAATTTCATCATGTAGATTGAAAGAAACCCATTCCATTTTTTAAAGTTTAGATATTAACTTGGTCTCTAAGCGTAGAAATTGAATCATCTAATGCATACAATGGCTGTGCTTAGTAGAAAGTAGTTTTGTAACTATTGTAAAATTCTTTAATATGATTTGTTTGTAACAGTTTGTACATTTCAGTGAGAGAAACTAAGGATAAGATTAATCATGTTAAAGAATTTTTACAATAGTTGCAAAGCTGCTTTTTCTGTTGAATGCATTCTATAAAATCCTTTTAGAGTAAAAAATCTCATTCTTAAAGATTAAAAATTGAGTCACTCTTTTTTAAGACTGGCTCAATTTTCATTTTTTAGAATGAGATTTCACTCCAAAGAATTTAAAGAGCAGTCAATAACGTGATAAAGCAAGAACACCTACTTGTTAAGCAAAATAAACAATTTATAAATAAACCGGAAATTTGAGGTTTACCGAACAACGATAAATGCAAAATGACGGTCGCATTACGTTGCTAAAATTCTACGTAGTTTCGCGCGATTCAATACAGGTGCCTCGATTGTCTCGATCATACTTAACGCAGTCAAATTCGCTCGATAATGACGACGATCAATTACGCAATATTACATTGCTGACGTAAAGTCGTTATGCGGCTTACGGTCGCGTGCATGTGTTTTCATTTCGGTTTACATCGACACGGTATTCTCTACTTCTGCGAAATGCCCGGTGGCAGCAACGAAATAGCATTCGACGGTTGACATTACGTGGAAGGCGTGATTTCTGATGCGCGCTTACAAGCGTTTACGGCGCTTTGATCATGCTTCCCTTTCAGGGGAGAGCCTGGTACATCGATCGGTTGCGGTCAGCTTTCGTGGCGTTTCAAAGTCAAAGCGCCGCCCACACAAATGGAATATTGGATAAAACGCTATGCACACACAGATACGTATATACTCCCACGGATCTGAATCTTAATGAAAGTTACAATACCCTTTTCTTCGACATGACTGGCCCGTAAAAATTGCAAATTGAACCTCATTTTACTGTAATTGGTTAAACTGAATTCTGAAAAGAGATTTGACCACTCGCGTGCCATATAACTACCAATAGCTATACTAAAATTATGTAAATCGAATATATCTCACAAACGCATATTGATCGCTTTCACACGCAAGAAATAATTACAGTTCTTAATAATAAGTTCAAAAGAAATCAACTCGTAACATCGCGTAGTAATACAAAATAATGGCAGAAATAAGGAAATAAACGAGAATTGTGCGATAACCTCAAAAAAATGCATTGATATCAGTTTTCAAAAACCCATTAAAATATTAAATATACACGGAAACAGTTCGATTAAAGTATCGAAAAATTCAACTATAGATACAGTCAGATTTAAAAATAATTTTGTTTGACTAATCAAAAGAATTATGTAAAACATTCAAATTGATTTAGAAAACTTGTAACATTATTATTAAAATTTAAGCTATAATTATTTTAATGATCCAACAAAATTATTTTCAGATCTACATATTTGGCTAAAATTTTTAGATTCTTCATTCGCGTGTAAAACTACATTTGTACATTTAATATTCAGATAGCAGCAATCCATTTAACGATCTTGATTACACATTTAACTTGCGTGAACTTTAGCAAAAGCAGATGCACAATTGGCCCCCAAGTCAAGCGTAGTTAGCGAAATCGACGTTTGATCGATTGCACACTCGAGAATGATGCACATAACAGCGAATATCGCTATTATGCACTCAATTGTAATTTTCGAATTTGAAACATGAATCGCACACACCTGCCGCGACGTTCGCTCGCGAGATCACGTGCGCATAGTTACTCTGATGTTACATTGTGCAACAGGCGAAACGTAACGGTCTGTTAACACTATTACATTATGTGACGCATCGACGAAAGTGCATTCTCCATACCCGCAATTTAATGAAAATTACAGGTTCGGGTATTAGTGCACCTTCGAACAGGTAATTTAATGTCCTCTATAGTCCTTTTATTAAACTCTTCATTTACCAAAGATGCATATAATATATCTCTACCTACAATCCTTATCGATTATAAACTAAGAAGCTTGGCTTTTTCTTCACGAATCATGATCAAATATTATGCTTAAGTTGATTCAACAATTATTAAATATATTCAACTAGATTCAACAATTATTAATATTTATGCTTAAGCTGATTCAACAATTATTAAAACAAAAAAGAAAAATTAAAAAGGAAAAGAGCGATTAGTGTGTAAAGGATTTTTATACTCTCTAGAATTTTTAGATCACTTAAAGATTGAAAATTGAGCTACCTTTTTCAAGACTGGCTCAATTTTCACTTCTCAAAGTGAGATTCAGATTCCACTCCAAAGAATTTAAAGAATAAGTAAAGAACGTTTACTTCGTAGTTGCAACCAATAAAAAAATTGTACATTTCGGCTTCCTTCAAATCATCCTCAGCTGAATTTTTTATAAAGCATTATACAGAACAACGAAATTTTATTAAAAGAAATACGTATAACAAATTTCGTTTTGCAACAAATTATTGAGTTTTACTCGCAAAACTCGAGCGACGTCACGCGATATTTCTTTATGGGTAGTTTTCGTAAAAGTAGACGACGAAAGAAATGTGCACAGCGATCCGCCATATTGCGGATATCAAACCGGTACGTGCACCACATGCGGATCCGGGAATTTACCTCGAGCTGCCTACACTTGTCATGATCTCTTCGCCGAGTGTCCAACCATCCGTGCAAGGCACGAACGTCGTTCGCTCGATCGTCCTCATAGCGCGAGTATGATCCTGAGCCTACGTGAACGCCGCGCCGGTACGTGAATATGAGACCAAAGGCAATCATGCAGTACGGACAGGTGCTCGTTACCTGTTCACCTTGCGAGCTTGTGAAAGAACTCAGCTATATCGACTAAAATGAAAAACGAGGTAAGCCATGAGAGGGAAGAAATTGATCGACGTATCTTCGTCGGCTCCTCGCGAAAACGGCCGGGAAAACGGAAGAAAAATTGCGGGCTGCTCTAAACAGCTACTCAAAGAGGGTTGCTCCGCACGGTAATTCTTCGCGCGGCGCATTTGAAACAACTTCCGGTATGATGCGCCCCGGGAAATACGATAGAATTAAAAGAAGCCCTCCCGTACAAGAGAGCGCGTCGTCATGCAACTTCTCGTGCGGTTCTCAAGTTCTTATGGTCACGTCCGGGGCCGGTCTATCTTGAAGAGCGATTCTAAAAGCGACTCGAAGATCCGATAACAATATTATACGTGCAAAATTGAAAAAGAAAACTAGATACTTTTTCGTTGATTATTCATGGGTTCAGCGAGCCAAGCGAGTTTGCGGTTCGCGAACTCATTTACGGCTGTAACCGGTTTTGCCGATAATGAATTAATGTGGCCAATAATAATAGACAGTGAAATTACATGGGGATTTTCGAGAGAGAGTTAATTGGTTTTTCATTGATTATTAATTAGTTCGTAAGTTTGTTTAACTTCGCTGTTAAACCCCTTTCCGCGCGCCTCTTTTTAATAAATAATAAATAAATTTAGATAAATATTAATTATTCTCTTTACGTTCTTCTCGTATATATATATATGTATGTATATATATATATATACATATATATATATATATATATAATATTAATAAATTTTATAAACATACAATAATTAATATAATATCATGTATTTTGCCACTATGTTATATTACTACCATTAAAATAATTAAACCCCGCCAGCTATTTCATAATGATTAATATGCAAGTTCAGTTATTCGATCATTGATCCCACAACAATCACATCACCCACATGATGCAGAGAGCAAAATAACTATTGCCAAATAATGTAATATTATTCAGATGATTACATAATGAATGTTAATCACACACTTCTATTTACATGGAACTATCGATGCATTGTAAATGTGCATTTCACCACTTTCCCCTCTTTTCTCTCTTTCTTTCACATGATATCGCAATTCTCTCTAATATTTTTTAATATTATTATTTGTAATCATCTCTCAAAGATCACTGAAATCTTTATATCTTCCCATCCAATGTGATTAATGATCCTTATAAATTTTTCTCCATGAGCATATGAAATTTTAGAAAGTATCGGCAAACGAAAAGACATAATTTATATTTACAGCATATATCATAACGTGAGATTTCGTGCGATCTAAAATTCGTCTGGAAGAAGGCTTAATAAATAATTTCCCATGCCTACGCATATCGACCTTTCCTGCACTTCTCCGGTTCGTCTCCTTCTGACTCTCTCCCGTTATACAGCTTGCGTCCCTCATCCTCGTGGACCAAGGTATCGTAAAACTTTCAAGCATGTTTGAGTTATGTACGTTGTCGTTCGAGAGAAGGGCAAGGAAAGTTGAAGGGAGTCGGAGGTAAAACGCGCCTTTTGCCTAAAACCCACCACCCTCGATAATAAAGGCCGAGGGGTTCCTCACGGAGACGACGAAAAATATGCATCGATTACGAGCACGAACGAAACAAGACAGACACGAACGATTTTCAATTCGAGTCCCGGCGCAAATCCCTTGGTAAATAATGCCGCGTCTTTCTGTGTGCTTTCTTTCCCGCTTGGTTTCAACCAAGGGTGAGAAAAGAAAGTTCTTTCACGATTTGTAAATCTAGCGATCCTCGAAGGCGAACAAACGAAATTACGTGTGATAAAGATATTGATGAAAGTTATTTTGAGAAAGAGAAAAGTTCAGAACAAATTGTTAAATTGATAAATCGTGATCATCTTTTCTCAATTAGAATTTTAGCTTGAATTAAATTTCTTTAACAAAATTGATAAAACCAATTCGACTATATATTTATTATACAATACATATAATCTGTTTCTTATATTCTTCGAGAAAGAATTTCTTAATTAAATCGTTATTAAAAAAACATTTTAAATTTTCTGAAAAATCTATGTTAGATTCCGATTCATATGAACAAATTAATATTTAATTTTTCAAATTAACGTTTGTGTAAATGTTTTATTAACTTTGTTGAACTGTTAAAATTTACTATATGATTAAAATAAATTTCACAAAAAAAGAATTATGTTAATAGACAAAATTAATCAAATATTAGAGAAAAAGTTCTTAAATAAAATATTATTAAAAAAATAAATCACGTTTTAGGTCAAATCGAGGTCAAAAAAATAGACTCAAACTGAACTAGCAGGGTTAAATTTTATTAGTGCTGCAATATTTATCTTAAGATTAATATTTTAATGTTAAACATTTCATGATAAAATACAATTCAATAAGACATAAATGATAATAAAATAATCTTAAATATAAAAAATAATTAAAACAAGGAATATATCAAGAATTTCGATTTCTCTCCGCATTGCACTGTATATGTAGATAACTATTGTCACTATACAAATGAAGGGTTGTCTGATTGTACGCTTTGCTCTTTTTTGAAAGTCTTTCCTTCTAAACTTAAATCACGAAACATCGCCGAGCATCGCTCCTACTCGGAGATGCCAGTCAGGTGAAAACGCCTGCGGGCGATATTGATTATTCGATAAGAAAAAAAGCAGCAAGTTCTAGATAATCCTATTGAGCTGTAGGATTCTGAGAAAAAAAAGAGGCCGACAAGACACGACAGGAGGGTAGAAAAAGAAAGAAGGTATGAGATGTAAGAGACAATATCGTAAACGATTCGAAGCACGCTGTTCTCTCTTGTCGTTCATAATTCATCCCGCGAATGTTATCAGGAAGAAACGCTCATTTTCCTTCTGTGATTTTAAATCCACTGCGTTATGAAAATCATACAAATGCTCTTAGTTGAATTCAAGCAAAAGCTATCGTTTATACGCTTTTATTATATATCTTTTATTACATATGCTTTTTTAATATTTCGGAAAAAATGGTTTTGCTGAAGTATCTAAAAATTTAGCTGAGTATAGAAAATAAGTTTGTTAAACTATCAAAATAATTATATATAGAACGTTCAAGCATGCTAAACAATACAAAAAGACTTATAACATTTTAGCAATCAGCTTAAGCGTTTTACATTATTTTTATAATCCAACAAGATTTTCAGATCTATAGTTAACTAAATTTTTAATTAATTTGAAATTGATCTTTTTGTTTAGTATAGTTTAAGAAGTAGAAAACTTTTAAAATTATCATTTTGAAAATTTTAACATACCTATATGTATCGCTATAATCTATATTTTCTTCTGCCTTTTCTCTTGCTCTAAAATATATTTACACATTCTTTAAATTATTCTACTGTACATACATAAAATTTCATAGAAAAATTGCCTCGCTATTATTTTGGATTTTGATCATATTTTAAATGTTGATCAGCTTTAAATGATAATCATGTATGAAATAATGCATATTAAACAATTGCATTAAATGGATGCACAAATTAATTTAATTTTATTCCGAAGAAGCTGTTCCTTCAATTTTAACATCAAACAATACATTATTGAATGTAAATTATCACGAGCAACCTTTTAGGATCAAATTCCACGATAAGATCTTCCTTTCTGTCGAAATTTAACGACCGAATCCTTCTAAAAGAAAAATCACCGAGGGTTTTCTGATTTTATTCTGATCCGAATTCCACCCTCTGCACCATCGTAATTCCATTTGTCGACAGTGGCGGGATTGGAAACTGCTCGCACGATGAATGTAAAATCACAGACGATAAATTTACACGCGAAGTAAAACAATTCACTGTTCCGCACTTTTGTCGTTAGCGGAAACTTGGGAAGTCTGTGTGCGATCATAGAATAAACGCATGTAGTTCAGATTCTATCACATTTTTATCACATTCTAACTAGTAACAAGAGACAAAATATCACTCAAGATCTGTTCGCGTTGTTTGAAATTCTATAAAATTTTTGAACTAAAAACGAGATATATATATATATATATATATATACATATATATTCGGGCATTGAAGAAAGAAAAAGCGAAGATTCTGAAATACAAAAAGTGCAAGCAACAGACCTTAACAGATCTTAAATATCAAATTCCCTTAACGGTTACGGTACATTTATAATTTATACATGAGATAATAATGAAATATCGTTGCTAAACTAATGTAATAAAAACATAAATAGAAATTGTAATCTAGAAAAATAAAAGCTATTTTATGAAGACAATAATCTTTGTGAAAGAGATGTCTTTGTCTTTGTCTTTGTTGTCTTTCAATTACATTAAAAGCTTTAGAAAATTAGATCAGTTAGGCTACACACACACACACACACACACACGCGCGCACACACACACACACACATATAGAGCGCTTCATCGGTCAATGCGATAAGATATATATCTTGCGTGTATTATTCTTAACAAAAGTATGTGCAAGTTCGTGTTATCGAAAACCGAAAATCAATATGACATAACTCTTCGTTCGGTCTCATCATGGAGATATCAGAGAAGATGGAACGTGACAAACCCGTAAAAGTTTACATGGCACGCACGCATCTACATCAAAGAGGATTAGCTTTTTTTTTTGGATTGTTGTTCATATGCATCAATCCTATTATCAAAATTACATCAAATTTAAAAAAAAATCTTAAATCTCTCTCTCTCT
>Ga0157364_1005794_pt1 | contig 12637 bp, 6 predicted proteins | sample AttsexASBM2_FD_111476 | JGI IMG/M metagenome (GOLD analysis project Ga0157364, IMG submission 111476) | Fungus gardens microbial communities from leaf cutter ant in Ribeirão Preto, State of São Paulo, Brazil - Atta sexdens ASBM2 | ecosystem: Host-associated > Fungi > Mycelium > Unclassified ... | reverse complement strand
CACACACACCCACACACCCACACACACACACACACACACACACACACACACACACACACACACACACACACACACACACACACACACGTACACATACACAAATACATACAGACGCATAGATACAACTGAATGCGCGCAGATTTCTTAGTTAGAATAGATGCTTAGGCATGTGTTAGGATCTTAATCGTATAGTAAGCGACTAGATAAGTAATTGACTAGGAGAGGAAGGAGTGAACCGTTGAACATATCGCTAATTAAAAAGTTTGCAACGTACGGGGCGCGCGCGGAAAGTTGGTGCCGGTCGTAGCGAATCAACGAGTGACACTCAGGATACCTCGAGGATAGTTCGCATAGATGGATAGTATTCGAAGAAGAGAGAGGTACTATCATGTCTCTGTGCCAACAATAGATCCATCGTTTGACGAGCTTTGATCCACCTCTTCGAGAGAGTTCCTGATATCAAAGCATTCCTTCAGTAGTCTGCGATTGTGAGGATTCACCGTAAATACAAGCGAATATCTCGAGGAAGCATCGCACATATATAGATTGGTATTCGAGGAGGCGAATCATCGTTCGATTAAACGAATCATTTGCAACGTTGAGTTCTTGTTGGACAAAGCGTTGAAGAGAAAAGCAAAATAATACGCTAGAATCGTATTTAGTGTGTAAGATCGATTAGGATGGTTTTCGAGGTGTCTGAGGTGTCCTCGTCGAAAAGCGCGAAACGGAATTTAGATCGGACGTCGCAAAGTTGAGGATAATTGATCTTATTTCTGTTAAGAATGAGAATCCTGAAGTCCTTAAACGTAACATGCCGCACGCGCGCCGGCAAAGCCCACGGGTTTCTGTCTAATCGACATTCTGTTGGAGTCAATTAAATTTTACTGATATAACATAACTGATCGTAGAGAGAAGTAGGAAAAGGATTAGTGTGTATTGGAAGGAGACTGTTATGCAAAGGCGTAACTGAACGAGCGAGAGGGAGGGAGAGAAAGGGAGAGAGTAATTGCGCGAGTGCGAGAGAAAGAGAGAAACGGAGCGAAAGAATTGTATTCATGTTGAATGTATTGTCGCGCGACTTTGACGGATATTGAACTATATAAAAGGGTAGGAAAAGGAGTTTCTCCAAGCCGAGAACCGCGCAGCGATCTACAAGGCAGGGGGAATGACGAAACTGTGAAAAAAAAATAAAATAAAGCGAATGCCGGCTCGGGCATGATGTGCTGTTTGTGCCAAAGTAGGCTAGCCGACAAAACTCTAGAACGGGATCTCTTGGTGGAGCAGTGCGAATGGGATATCCCTGTTCGATCGCGTGGACGCCGATCCTCGAGGGTTCTCCTCGTACGATCGTAAACGTTTCCGCCGGGACCCCCTCCGATCGGCGGTCTCGCCTTGATCGAGTACCGACCAATCAGCTAGTTGTTTAGAGACGTAGCGAGTAGCCGGCATGAGCGAAGGGGCCAGTCTTTGCATCTATGATCTGTGTCTTTCGGACCTCTGATACTACGTTATTTACTTGGACTGCATTTATACATTCTTAACCGGACACACGTTCCGAGCACCTGGACTGCAACACGGTCTGTTAACACGAGAGATATTCACGACACTTACACGCGCACATACACAGACATACACATAGACATACACACGCAATACATATTACTTAAGCAATACACAAAAATACACCTCCGCAATCGCCCACGAATGTACATCTAGATTCCAGCGCGCGATCCAGTTTTTATTTTATCGAAATATAATAGTTCTCTTTAAGTGGCTCGCTTAATTCGCTGTGTATTGATCTAGAAATTCAAGAAACGCTTCTCTTACACTACCTACTTTGTCTGTCTCGTTGGAATCGTTTTTCGTGCGGTATCTTTAATACCTTTGCGATATCTTGTAGTAGCCCGCGCGCTGACATTTACACGTTCGTATTCTCCTCGATTCTTATCGCATATCGTGGAACATAGCGTGAGAGTGCCACAAGGAGGGAGGAAAAAAAGAGGGAGAAACTGTGCGGGAAAGCTTTCGTACAATCTTTACTTCCGGCACGAATATCGTCTAAGCGTACCTGAACAGCTCGCACAGAGAGTGTTACTCGATTTTCCGAGCTAATATATATATATATATTATATATTTCGATTTATACATACATACATATATATACACACAAACACGCGTGTATCTTTTTCGCGAATTGCCAACGTCGAGCACCCACCGTTCACGCCAGGTCGCTAATTATATTTTATTACTTGCCGGTCGTTCTTAGCACATTCCTGTTGACGCGTACAACACGCATCTGTACACACCTATTCACACGGAACACTGATACACGTGACGATCCACGTAAGCGCATCCAGCGTTTTGTTTTTGTCTTCGTTTTTTCTCTCTCTCGTTTTTTCGAATTTCTTGTCATAAAGCGACGTAAACTCGAACATTATTTTTTTCTTTCTTTCCTTTTTTTCTTTCATCATTCACGCCACTCTAATGGTGACAATCAGCTCTTCTGCTCGCAGAAGGAGGAATTCGGCGCAAGATTCTTCCGAAGCATTATCGCCAAAACTCGTTTCGACGAGCGGCGCAAGCCGTTCTTTCCAATGGACTTATTATTAATAGAAAAACGTACCGGAAAACGGGGCAGCTATATACAGAACTATAGATATCTACAGGGTGCCCGACGTTAAATCACACATCTATTCGGTTTATTTTGTCGCCGTTACAACACACGTTAGATCGGCCTTCCTCCTTTTCGTTCGAACGATCCTCACGTGGCGGGCAAAAATGAAAAGAAGAAAAAAAAGTGAGAAAGAGGAGGCACCCTGTAGACGGATAGATCGATTATATCACTAGCTGGGTTGAGGGGGGCCGAGGTGAGGGTTGGAGTAGCCAGCACTCGCTACATGGTGTCGTAGATTATTCAGACTCCGAAATTTCCCCAGACTCGTCGCGCGAGGAATTAACCGGTGATAGTTCAAGAAGAGTTCACTTTCATCCCTCCCGCGACGTAAACATTTTCGCATATCCAACAGAATCTCCGATAAAGATACTGTGAGTGAATAATATCGCGCGAATCAACGGAGAACGCGACGGAAATCTTCGCGTGAAAGATAGATATAATACATGAATAACAATCAAAGAAGAAACGATTTCTATCGAGTGAGGATATTCAGGATAAAAAGCATTAGGATTCAGTCATAGTGACTGCGTTCAGTAGAAAAAAAAACTTTACAACTGTTGTGTAAGATTCATATGATTGATTTATACATTTAGATCCAGTGAGAGGAACTAAGAGCAAAGTCAATCATATTAATGAATTTTACAACGGTTGCAAAGTAACTTTTTCTGCTGTACGTAACCTCAATGAAAAGCATAAACAATAGAAACAGGAAATAATATACAGGTGATAGATTTTAATCTATCGGACCGTGTAATATCAATGCACAACAATTTCTGATAGATTGAAGTCTATTGCCTGCGTTATTCCCTATTTCTGTTGCTTGCGTTTTTCATGTCTGAGTTCTTAACATTTTCATTATCCTGACGCGAGTGTCTATTTTCTGTCAAGCAAAATTTTACATATTGAAGATCGCTCGGTTCATTGAGATCGAGAAAAAGTCGTGGAGACATCGGCAGCGCGGCGACGTCGGTGAGACATCGCACTCGGACCAAGGAAATTCGGGGTCTGGTAGAGAGCCACGTTAGTAGAAGCTTAGCCTACACACAGAGGGTATCCACTAATCCATTTATGTACGCGAAATATACAAAACAGACATACATACGCTCCAGACGCGAGTCATGCACATATACATGCATACACAGACTCAACACACATACATTCACGGACTTATATCTATTATATATTTGATATATCGCATTGTAACAGGTGTGTCCTGTAAAATGCGGCTACAATCCGGATAATCTATATTTTATTAATAAGGGATAAGTCTATATATAGGGTTACTAACGTGTTACGGATTATCACATAAATTAGAGAGAAGATTAATCTATATAAATATATATATATATAAATATATATTATATAATGCGCGGCGGAAACTCAAGTACATAGAACCGGCAAAAACGGAGGAAGACACGTGACACGCACATACACACGCAACGTACATACAATACGCAACGTTAACATGATTGGAGATGTGAGGTATAAAAAAAATATATATATATGATGAGTTTTAAATGACTATATCTGTGCTATCTTAGTATATCGTTGAGAAAATTGTCAGGAATATGATCTGCTTGCCTAATCGGGGCCTTAGGCGTCGTTCAAATCAAGAAAAGAAAGGATCTAAAACGTGACACGCGTACTGTCGATGTAACAAGCCGACGGCATCCCCGTTTTCTTGCGTCAAATTCTTTTCCCGTGTTTCAAAGTTAGGGTATATCGCGACTCGCGAGTGACCCCTTCTTCTAGTATTGAAAGAACGATTTAGATGTTACGTGGTAACAGACGGCCAGCAGTCGTAAGAAAATACTTTGATGACACCCATATAGTATGGATCTTTTAAGGAATATCATAAAGACATCTAGAGGACGATCTACTTTTTAAGGATGTTCTCAGGATGTCCCTTGGAAGTGCTGTGTGGGCAAATATGCGCGAACATACACAACACGCACAAACACACATATTACACTTTCATTTACATGAGAGAAACTCAAACTCGAAAAATTATAATAAGTATATATTAGTTTATCGCGAGAGGGGAGAAGCATTTAAAAGACACACAGGGTCTCCAAAGTGCGGACAGTAACAAAAATTTTCGGGATAGAATCGGTAATCCTTACAGAAATCCAGTACCGGTCAATTTAATATTGTAAGGTAGTGATTATTATTTATTTTCAGTATTAAAAGCACTGAACACAATATTTTTAATACTTAAAATAAGTAGTTAATTATTATTTTTCAGTTTTAAATTTCTATAAGGGAGTAAATCGTAACCGACGGGTGTTTTACATAAAGGATTAGGAGAGTCGAGATAACGATCTGTTCAAATATCGACATGCTGTAACATTAAAATAACTACAATTGGATGACACAATCTGAATATCAAAGGAAGGAACTTGTGAAGATCATACTTTACTTTTATATCAAAACGCCAACAATTCGTATCTCCCTTGCTTGAATAAAGCTGCTATCCTTAGATTCGGCTCTTCTAAATTGGCACGTTGGTTGTTATCTCGATCCTTCGGACGCGGATGGGCGAAGGGAATCCGAATGCGAGATTTCTTTTTCTGCGTGCATAACGTTTCGACGTCGCGCAGGTCGCTGGAACACGCGGACTATTCGTTGGTGTGCCTGTTGACTGAGTGATCTCGCGATTTTTTTGCCTGCTTTTGCTTTCACGAGAGTTACGCCAATTTAGATCTCGAGGACGAGACGGTGGGACCGCGGACGAACGAGCTATCAATCAACTTCTGTCATCATTTTATCTTTGCGTTGAAAGGAACGATTCGACCGCGTTCTTAGGTCTCGAATTCTCGGTAGGATTTTAAGGGGGGAAATAGCGAAGAGAGGCCTCGATGAGATGGAGCCGCTATCAAATATTTCAAGTCGTACCGAAACTGTATCGCTGTCGCTATTGCCGATATAACCAGATATATCGTAAAAGAAAAGGAACGAACATAGAGACAAACGTACAATTCAATGGAGCCTAATTTTCGAGGTGATAAAGAGAGAGAAATAGTGAGACGGAGAGATCGTTCAGAGTCTCTCGTGACGAAACGACACCTTTGTAGTCGGAAATGTAGGATATCCGTTTGTTTTTTTTTCTCGATTAGCGCGCGTATAAAGGACAGCTGAATTTTAAAAATACTGAAGAAAAAAACATTGTATGTTGTAAGTCAGTGAGAATTGTAGAAATTAACTAAGCAGTAGTCGTTAAAACGATGAGAAGCGTTGCTTAAGAGAAAAAAAAAAAGAGAAGATGGAAGAGAAGCGCGGATCCTGTAAGAAGAAGAACTGTTAGCGTAAAAAGAAAAAAAAGAAACGTTAGTAGCGTCTTAGAGTCGTGTAGTAGCTCCTTTCTAATTAAGCCTCCAGATTTAAGTAATGTGTATAGTTAAATGACAATCACTCGACTTTCTGTATCGACAATTGACGAAGGGACTCTCGGAAAAGCCGTGATAAGCTGCCTACGCACCGAACCCCTTTCTTCGTGTTCCCTTCTTTTTCTCGATCCCCCATCCCTATCTCCTGTTCGCAACGAGACTTTCTCATGTTCCAATCATGGATTTTCCTTTTTCGAGAGATTTTCACCGAGCTGGCAGACAACTCGGCGCGATTTCGCAAGCTAGAATTGTAAATAAAAGAAAATATGAACATGAAGATACGTTGATTCGTCTCCGGCTCGCGTCGTTATCATGACTTATTTCTGAAAATGTCTATAGATTTGTGATCAGATCGATGTTTTTCCCGCAAAATGATTATAATTGTTGGAAGAACGGTTTATGTCTTCGAAATATTTATATCGTGGCCGATAAAATATACTTTTAATAGATTGCCTTTTAACGATATTTTAGCTACATTGTTGAGTTTTTTATTAGTTGGCACATAAATGATGAGAAATCTTATAAAAGTCGTTTGTGTACGGATTGAATATTAAAAAGGAATATTTCGTTCGATAAATTTATAAAACTTAGAATGTATCATCTCGAACGTTTCTCATCCTTTTTCGCTCGAGAATTTTATGAAAAATCTCAGGTTGTACATATACTACTTCTTTGACGTCGCTCCAAGCCTTTCCGAGCAATCTTGCCAGCTATTTTTCGCCTGTTTGCAAAAACTTCCAAGCCTATCGTGACAAGTGTCAACTCTGCCTTTTAGCTCTCGAACTTTCCAAATTCCGTGCCCAGGAAGATCCTTGGTTTTCTGCATGTACCTTCCTTCTTTCCCTCGTCTCACAGTCGTCGTTTGCCGATCCGATCAACAGCTGATGACAATTCCGCGCGTAGAGCGTGGTTTCGATCCGATAAAAAAAGGTAGAAAAAGGAGATCTTTCATCCTTTGAAAGATATTTATTCTCTATTGTCACATTGTGTTGTGGAAATAATATTTGCAAAGCGCAAGATTGATAAAATCCAGAATCGTGCGGGATCGCGTCATCAGAAGCTCGATCGCCGGCAAGGCGCTCTCTAAAAGCTGGTAAATCTTTAAAAAAAAAGAAGATATATATGTGAGAGAGAAAACCAATCATGGGCCAGGAATTGCGTTGCAAGTCACAATCAGCTCGTCTCCGGCAAAACAGACAATTTTCTTTCGACGAGAACCATTGTCAGAGCGGGCGTTTTACGGTTAAGCTCTTTCTTAGTAAGTTCGATTAGGGATTAGTCTTATCGATAGGAAGGCGGAGATCACGAGAGTGATCTTGTTTTTTTTTTTTTTCCATTCGTTGCGCCCTGCACCGCGAATCGCGATGGAAGCGCGCGGCAGAAGAAAAGAAGAAAGTAAGAGAAACAAAAATTCAGGGAACAGTTGTGACGTGGAAGAAAAGAGAAGGAGTAAAAGGGGAGAGATTTTCCGGATCGTCGAGATGATCGGCGAGACGCGATCTTTCTATTGTCGGTCATTTACGCGAGACGCGCGCACATCCACACGTTCGCATTTCATACATCACTCATGCATGGTGTCTAATATGTATATATATATATATATAATATATATATATATATATATATATATATATAAAACACAAAAGATATATACTTTTTGACACGCGTGAAACACATACGATTGACGATCTTCCACGTGCCTTTTTTTTGGCGCGACACGCTCACACGAAAACTAAATACATGTATAGCGTACGCCGACGCGATATTGTTAACATTATCGCATACAATCTTTTTATAGCTCGACTCTTGGACCCCAGCCCCCTTTTACGAAAGTATTTTTCTGAATTTTCCGTCTCGACAGATCTGGAGGCGCTTTTACCGTTCGATCTCAAAAAGATCGATCGTTGTTGGCGCATCGTTTTATTCCATTGGCTGTATACCGTTCCATATTTTGTACCATAAATTTATTTTTCCTTTTTCTTAATTTAAATTTCGTCCTTCACATCATCCGCTTGTGAATGAGATTCTTTTCTCATTCTTACTTGTATTCATAATTTCTTCTCATGATTCGCAAATCTCGCGCGTAAGTAATTTGTTTCAGCCCGAAAGAGGCATTAGACTAACATAATTTTTATGTGAATTAGAGATAACGTTTTGCGAATCTTACCGCGAGAAAAATAGTTCCTTTATATTATGCGTGCTCGTTCGTGAAATTATCTCAGGAAATACTTAAGGGAATGTGTACATATCACAAGTGCGAGAAGTTCGATTGTACAATTATATATCTTCCAGGTCTGTCCGCGTTTTAGCATCTTACGAGTATTCCCGTTCTACCACTTTGACATTATCGGTATTATCATCGTTCACTACTTCTTCCCGCTAAAGCTATCGTATTTTTTTTTGTTTGCGTTTTACCCCTGCGCTTCTTATCTTTTACTTTTAATTTTATTTTTATACTTTTTAATTGTCGTCGGTTGCTATTATTATCGCCACTGCGATCCTTACTGTTATTAGCTCTAATTAATATTAATTATCTACTCTTATTATATATAATTATCTTATTCTTATGTTTAATAAATTCTCCTTCCTTTTTTTTTTTATCTTAGCATTAACGCGCTTGATTTACGTGCCGAGAGAGAGAGAGAAAGAGAGAGACTGCTCTTCTCGCAAAAAATGCACCTCTTAATGTATTCTTATTGTTATCATCTTAATTTTAATCCTATGGACTATCGCTCTTTGATAATGGTACTACATGTTTACTCTTACTCTATCTATGACTATTTATCTATTATTACTACTTATCTATTATTACTACTTATCTATTATTACTACTACTCTACTCTTATTACTCTACTATCACTACTCTCTCACTATCGTTAATCATTCTACTATTACTCTTTCTGCTTCATCTTTTCTCTCTTTAGCAGAAAATTTTAACGATCGTCATTACTAAGATTAACTGTGACATCGATAACTGTCAATATTTAAAAAAAGGAACATGCCTTATCTTCTTACAATATATAAATTTAATGACAATGCAGATCGTTATCATTCTCTTTGTTCAGCATCTATCTATAACTATACTATCGTTTCTATCTCTACATCTCTCTCTCTCTCTCTCTCTCTCTTCATCATCTATATTACTACTCTCTATCTCTCTTAATCTTTCTCACATACTCTCTCTCTCTATACATATATTATTATTATATATACATATAAATTGTATGTGCTTTATACTATACTTCTATTCTTATCATTACTATATTACTCTACTATTGTATTACTCTACTATACTATGAGTGCTACTGTTGCCGCTCCGACCAATGTTTGCTCTTACTGTAACCGTCAATGCGTTTACGGCTCGTAAGTAACTGTATGTCCTTTGCCTGTTTTTTATTTTATCCTATTTTTAACGAAACAACGACTTTTAATCAAAATTTTCACCTATCCCTTTCCTCTTTTCCCTCCCCTGCATCTACTTGGTGTTGCGAATCTCTATACCGATTTTTTTCTTTGTATCACTACTCTCCCGACACATTTATTTCTTCCACTGACCCCTCCCTTCCTTTTCTCTGATATCACCGAGTGTCGAAGCGAGAATAAAAAGACTTCGCGAGCGAGCGGGACGAAAGTACATATACATATAATTAATCTTCGATTTGTCAAGAAAACGATTGAAACAAGAAAAAAAATAAACCTACCCGTTTTTTTGTGTTTTTTTCTATATGTCTCCGGCCGCCTAATCACCCTTCTCCCTTAATCATCTTCCATTTCGCGCGATTTTCGGGGGCGACCTAAAGAGCTTCGTGTGATCTTACTTATTCCGAACAGGAATATATATAATTTATTTTTTATTATATTAAAGGATACATATATATACTTGTATATGTATAAAAAATATATTATATATATATATATATATATATGTGCGTATTTATATATCATATATATGTATATATACATATATATGTATATAACATACGGATGAATCCCTTATGTCGCTCTTTAAAAATCCCTTTTGTCGCGCGATCCTTAGACTTTCCTCGCTCATGATCCACTCTAATTTATCTTGTTTTTTTTATTTCTACCTTTTTTTAGACAAGAGAAATCACGTTGATGTGGATCAACACAAAAAAAAGTGAATTGCATGCGCGACGATCCACATGCACGCGGCGACTCTTACGATTCATATATAGGAAGAAAGGGTGATTGAACTTGTTATTTCGTATCTTTCAACGCGTCTGGAAACTTCATCACCAGGAAAACACGGGAAGAGCGCATAATTAACAGATGATTAATCACAATTGTTCGATCTCTTGATGATTTGCAATCCTACATCGAAATAGATGCGAAGTAAAGAAATTTTTATATTGAACTGTTTCTCCAGATTATTTGAGACGAAGATTGAAAACATCGAAATCGTCATATATTTAAATCTGTTGATCACTTTTGAATAATTTGAATAATTAAGGGCTTGTATTTTCCATTTATGAAAATACAAAATCTCGCTTAAGAATTACGGTTCTCATAGTTATGCGCTTTTATTAAGAAATTGCCCATGAATTGTGTTGGAATGGGCAGAAAATTTTTGACGCGTCCGAAGATCGAGCAACGAAGTTCCGCCGTTCGGGAGTGAGGGAGATCGATTTTCTTGCGCACAAGCTCGCCCAAAACAATCATTAGGAATTGTGCCTAGATGTTTAAAACACTGTATTCTATGGGATCAACGTCATTACCTTTTAGAATTGAGAAAGAGTGCGCAAAGTGAAGTGACGAAAAGGTAGGAGAGAGAGAGAGAGAGAGAAAGAAAGAAAGAAAGAAAGAGAGAATGAGACGAGGTGTGCAGGGAGGCAAGAGGCGTCTAATGTGGTGTTAGAGAAGAGAAGAGAATAACGGATCGCGAGTCACGATCCACAGAGTAATTTATATATGCGTTGGCAATGTCTTCGCCGTGACACATCGATCGACTGAGTCGAGATTGCGAGCACGATCGGAAGCCGTGCGATTATTTTGCTCCGGTGGCACTGAATTTTTGCCAACAAATGTGTATATAAATATATACAAAATATATATATATATATACACATACACACATACACTTCCGATATACGTCAGAGATCACTCCCGACGTCCATCCAGATCCTTCGGAACGAGTGTCAATGTATCGGAGTAAATAGACTTATATTGAATTACGCACTAGATATGAGAACAACATTAGTAAGAAAAGGTAAAAACAGTTGGTCAGATGCTTTCTTTGTTTAATTGTACAATGTGTGACAAAGAGAGCAACAGACCACGAATATCTCTATCCTTTATATGTTGTCTTCAGCTACAACCTAATACGTAATTTATTATATAAGTCTATGATCGGAGCGCGAATCGCTCTTTATCCTTAATATGAAAATGGAAGACATTAAAATCCTAATTAACAATTAAATTTAAGATTATCAATTAAAATATCGATTTGAACGAGAATCGTTATCGGGCAGAGGTCGAATTGAATGAATGTTAAAATTCTTGCAAAGAGATTGTTCAACGCGTTGTTGGGAAATACTCGATGTAAATACTTGTATTTTTATTGAACAAAATGCATATATCTCGGGGGAAGACAATATTTTGCAAAGTTTGTTGGAGCACACATTCTTTGGGGAACCGCTGCACGAGCTATCGAATGGACGTCGCGTTTATCTCTGACGCGCTTGACCACTATCGTACTAACGTTTTTGTATTGTCAACAAGTTGCATAACTATGTCTAGTGGCACTCTATATAATTTCGTATTCTATATATCATATTCTACTTGTACCTCTAGCGTTCCGTATATCTATGTAGCTCTACATCTGTCTGTATACTATATATATACATGCTATATATACATACACACTCTTATCTCAATGTATATATATGTACTATACCCTATCCTTTTCTACCATCTCACGATTCAACAATGCGCTCTTTTCCCTCCCCCCCCCTCTACGTAGCTTACGAGGGAGATACCTTACATGTTGCTGTGATACTTGTAATCGCGATATCTTTACTCTACAGCAATAATATCTATACTAGAGCTTTAACTTTCAATGGAATTCCGTTTGATGATCTTTTCATTTTTTTTTTTTGTTTAATCGATCGACACTTTCTTTCTTTGGGGACATGATTGTTAATTATAGAAAGATTTTTTTAAGAGGGATTTAATTTTATATTAATTTTTCAGATCTTTGTTTCATTTCTCTTTTTTCCCTCCCGATGACTTTTCTTCCAGCTCGAACTGAATCGTCGAACTATCGCTATGCTACTGCCTGTCGTCGTCTTCCCCTTCGCCATCTACTTCGAACGGCCTACTACTATTACTACTACTATTACTATTACTGCTCTACCACTGTTACTATATAATTCTACTATTACCGCTATTACTGGAAACTTTGATCTTTTCGGCACGTGGACACTCGCTGAGACATTACTATGTCGTTATTGGCTCGATAATAGTGTCGCTATGCATGAGAATAGATATATATAATGATGATAATGATCAAACTGTCTTGTTAATTTTCTTAGTACACACGATGATTTTTCGATACTTT
>Ga0157364_1005793_pt1 | contig 12637 bp, 7 predicted proteins | sample AttsexASBM2_FD_111476 | JGI IMG/M metagenome (GOLD analysis project Ga0157364, IMG submission 111476) | Fungus gardens microbial communities from leaf cutter ant in Ribeirão Preto, State of São Paulo, Brazil - Atta sexdens ASBM2 | ecosystem: Host-associated > Fungi > Mycelium > Unclassified ... | reverse complement strand
TGTGTGTGTGTGTGTGTTAATATCTTTCCGTTTTGAGTGTATTCTTGCAATATTCTTTCTACGTTCCTGGACAATCTTTCTTGAAAAATTCGAATTTTCACATGGAAGATACGTTTACATTTTGTAGAACGTAGCGAGGTTGGAAGCGTGACATGCAAAAGTTAACAACAGCGCGACTTGTCGCAACCGAGATGACTCGTGGTCAGCACTCGACCTTTGGTCGGCTTACGTACCCGACTTCTTTCTTCCTTCGTCTATCTTTTCTTCATCAGCGCGTGCTTCCTTTTCTTTGCCTTCCTCCCACATCTTTTGCGACCGACCCGACGACTCGCTTGCTCACTCGTTTGCTCGCTCGCACGCGCGAGAGAGTCGTTGGCGCTAATCGCACCTCACGCACAAGGCGACGAGGTCACGGTGCTCTTTGTTTGTCATCCGCCCGCAACCTGCTTCGCTCTCTTGTTAAACGTACCGGGGAAGAAAAAAGACAGAGAGCTACGAAGAGAAACGGTGCCAAGACGTACGACTCGATGCAATGGAAAATTTGCATCATGTTATTGGACATGTAAATTCAATTTATCATGTAAGCATTCTTCTCGTTGCAAGAGAAAAACTAAGCACTTTTCTTTGCATGTAAGAATATTTTCATTTTTTTATGTATGAAACAGCATACATTTACACTAAAGATTTATTTCCGAAGTTTATTTACGTTATTTTTTTGAAAAGAGAAGAGAAAATTACAAAGCTCTATGAAAATCTATTCTATTTCTATTTGATTCGTCATGTCGAAGCATCGTTCGTTCTCTGTTCGACGAAAATTACACGAGAGTTACGCCCAATTTTACAATTTTAATAAAATTGTAAAAGAAAAAAGGACAATATTTTTCAAGATTTAAAGATGTGCACGCGGGTGCAATTTAGGAAAGACATGGCTTTCGAGAGGACGCCAATTGAGAAAATAGCGAATGAGGAACGTGGAACAAAGTTCATAACAACGGGGACGATGGCGGTGACGGTGAAGCTGAAGAGGTGTTCGAGAGGACTCGGTGGAATGACCCCGCGGATCGTATTGTAAGCGCGTACGTGTCCCTCGCGGAGGGTAACATATGCGTGATGGCCTGCGAAAGCTACGTCACGCAGGAACGTACCTTTACTCCTTCTCTCTTTCTCTTCTTTCTTCTCTTGTCCTTCTTGCCCCTTTCTCGGTGTGTGCTCTCTTCTCAGGTGCTTCTGTCTTTCTTGCTCCCATGGGGTACGGAGGTCACCGCTCGCCGTCGTTGCCACCGGCGGAACAAGCGGCGAACCGCAGGAAGAATATCTTCTTCTTGTACCCCAAGTCTCTGGGTCCTCGTCGGATGCTCTGACTTCGAAAGGAACGCGAGAACCAGCTAGAAATTCAGGGAATTGCGAGGAAGCATCAAGTCCTCCCCTCTCTCTATATACTCTTGATATTTTTTAATGATTCGTAAAACGAAATTTTTTATTAACATAAAATTTAATGATATAAACCTTAAAAAAAAGATTAATGAGTCGCGATCTCATAAATTAACATCTATCCTTTTCAAATCATCGAATATATGCATAGTATATAAAATGTAAGGAAATTATGAGGATTTCAATTGTTTACGCAAAAAAGTTAAAAAAGTTACACTTATGAATCCAAGTTGAGAATTATCGAATATGAAAATAGTAGTTTGAAGAAATATCACTCTACGCATATAAATTAATGTTAGCGTATATCTATCTGCCATCCTCTCAATAGAGGCTTTCGCGGCCGAGTGTAATGTCGCGCAACCTGACCTCCTTGCAGGTGCGCGATCCTGACGGACGTAGTCAGTGTCACCACGTCGCGATGTCTTGACGAGCGACCATAAAAGACCGTGCACCGTGCATTAAGGGAGACAAGAAGGGGGAAACGTATAGGTGAATCGTAAAAACAGGAGATAAAAGGTACAGCGTAATACGTGCGTGTACGTGACTCTCCGTGGAAATCGTATTGAAAATTTTCTGGTTGTGAAATAAGCGTTTGCACGCATCGACAAATAGAAATGACGTATATATGTATAAATACTAGTTCCCTGCCAGGAAGTTATTAAAGAAAACACCGTTTTTCACTGTTCCACGTGAAATATAATTTAGGCATGCTTATATACAAAAAAAGATTAGTTACAGCAGGAAGAATTTGTGATAGTCAAATTTCAATTCTAATGTATGGATATTATCTAGACTTTAGGCCAATTTTAATTCTAGCTGTAAACGTTACGAGTCACAAAAATTTGTGACTCGTGATACATTCTTTTGCTAATTATATACTTATATACTTTCAACAAACCAATGATTAGCTGCAACTGTTGAAAATTTTATTTCCGTCTATATATACGGAACAAGAAAGTATTTTACATAAATCTAATATCTATTATTTTTCAAGCGGATTTCTTCTGAAAAAAATAGAAGGAAAAAGAAATGGCACGAAGGCTTAGGATGACGAGATGCTGAGAGGAAATTGGATTTATTATAAATCACACTAAAGTGTACAACGTAGCGTAATAGAAGTGAAAACGCGCAACTAGATGAGAGAAGATGAAGAAGAGTCTAAAAAGCGTATGGATCTTTTCTCCAGAGAGAAGCGCTGCACGCAAATGTTCCGACAAATACAACTGGAGCTAATTAGTTGCAGGAATGCGTCGGCGCACAAGCATCGCGTTCCTACGTAAAGTCGAACACACGATGACTCCTAATAAGACGCAATCGTATCGACGTCACGCGACCTTCGGGCCATACTATGGTGAGTCCAGCTATTGCCGTCTCTTGGCCGTTGCTGATGCCGCTGCTACTTATGTTGCTGGTTATAAATCGCTACGTCCTCTCGTTCCCCCCCAGCCGCGTCGGCTAATAAACGCTTGCGCCTCACGTGAACGCCATTGTGTTTCGCGAGAGGCCTCCCACTTGAAACAGCTGTTTCGACCATTCTCTGCACGACCAAGGTTACGCATCGAAGGGACAAAGACATGGTTTCACTAGAAGCCGCGGCCGTTATCGATGGACAGATTCGACGAACGAGAGGAAAAGTTCTCTTTCTTACACCACTACAATAAGAGATTCTTCTATACGATTCTTAATCGGTCACTAGATATTATATTATTATTTTCTATTATATTATTATTTTTTCTACAATATTAATAATGTCTTCTTTAAACAATTTATAACTAGTATACTCAGTATAGCCTTCAGATTCACTAATATTTGTGCAATAATATATTGATAATTTAGGGTGCATATTACTTTATATGCACCTGATCTTACAGTAATTTCTTCCTTATGTTTAATTAAGACACGCATATGTGCATCGTACAGAAATCAAATTCAGCAATGAATTGACAATGTCGATCGTCCTCGGTCATCGCCAAACGGCTTAATGTTGAAATTTTATGTGTGTCACGTAACGATTACGTTTCCGTCTTTGGTTCATATCATATCGCAAGATCCAATTCCGCGTGATAGCGTCGTGGCAAGCACGTTCTTTCCCTTTAAATACTTTTCGCTTTTCACGGAGGGTGCCATCGCCCCACCTTGGTATCCAGGAGACACCCTACTCGCGACGACTGCCGAGCCGACGAGATCGCGTACGCGTAGGTGTATATACGCACGCGTGCACACGGAGTCGCGTGCATAGATGAGAGTGAGAAGCGTGTGCGGCACGGTCGCTACTACATTATGCATTAGTCATGATTACAAAGTAAGTGGCGAGCTCGCAGCGCGCGTCTGCAGTAATGACGGCGTATTTGCGGTGCTTATGATTTTCCACTTGAAATGGGCATAACCCGCTTTAATGGCGCGCAAGACGGCCCTCCCGGTCGCGCATAACTTACGGTGGGTTTACAGCGGCCGAGAGGAGATCCAGCAACGACCGCGTGGTTGCTGACGGCGTTGATCGTGTTAACGCCGCGACAGTAATCTCTTCCTGCCTCTTCTCGCTCTCTCGCGCTCTCTTCGCCGCGTCGGTCCGGCCTTTAAAGGTCGTCATGGACGGCAAGTATTATCCTTGTCGTAGTATATGTAGGAGTTATGGAGGACCATCTTAATACAATGAAAGATAACGATTTCATATGATATGATATTTTTTAAAGGTATTCGTGTGTGCTTTATTTTCTCAACTAGATCTACCTGATAAATTTATTATTTTATTTTTAGAAAATTATTTCATTTTTGATGAGACATGATGTAATATAACTTTTTTTTATTTATTTTTTTATAATGTGAAAGAAAAAAGACTTGCTCCAAGAGTTTTTCATTAACAGTTACTTGCTTCGAAGTGACTATTATATAACTTAAATTATCTTATGTAACTCTTGGTCTAGTTACACACAACTTTCAGCGAATGTAAAAAAATTTAATCCAGCAAAAGTTAATATTAAACCGCGGCGGTGTATCGTTTTGGTAATTTTGATTTCTTTTGAACTTTTGTCACTTACAATCTTTAAAGGTCGTTGAAGTCAATTACAATCATCGTAACAATTATCTATTATGAGCTATAAATTAGACAATAAACCATTGCGATAAACTAGTAATAATTAATGATGACGATGTATAATATGTTACGTACGTTATGTTTTTCAGAATGATAACTGATTATCATTTCTTCTGAAATAATTTTATATTATTAACATAAATTTTTGTCAAAGGAGATAAATGATTAATTTAATTATTGGAAAAGTGAATTGCGATAATGTTATTGTAATGTCTAGTTTCTCTAATCAAAGATTAAAAATACTTAATAATTATAATTTTACAATTCTCATTACAAAATTGTAATTATTCAGAGCTACGACATGTTTCCATTGAATGCACAATACATATTTCATTAACGGCAGAAAAGAAAATTTCCAGCGTTTTTTTCATTTCGCAAACGAGATGAGATCGTTCGCGGTACTATTGAATTCGCTTGACTCAGCAGGATTGCCAAGATCCCGGAGATGATTCGCGCACGTGGCGGAAAAATAGAATCATCTTTCATTCAGCAGCTCGCTATGCGAGGTCGCGGGGAAAAAGTCAGGCATATGAAAATGGAGAGGACAAAAAGGAACGGCGAGGTTCCTCGCTGCAGTAGTTCGTAATGATGGGCTACGCGCCGCGCGACGCGTAGAACCGGGTTTGATCGTTCATTAAGCGTCGGGCCGACCCCGGATGCGGACGTACGCGTCCGTACGACGTGCGTACACACGTACACTTCACGCACATATGCACACACGAAGACCCACTCGCTTCGCTCCAGCGAGCGCGAGCGCAGTGAATGTGGGTAATGGGCCTGGTGGGCCTGGTGGGCCAGCCTTGCTGAGGCCGGCTAGGCTGTGAGCGGAAGAAACGCCGTGTATGCACCCGCATCCGGCTTTCAGTGGATCGAAAACTCGTGAGACTCGATCTATCGTTGTTATGGTAGGTAATATTATAAAAGGAAAAGAGCATGAAGGGGAAAGTTGAATAGCATCGACTTTGAGTAGCGGATGCAGTACTTACTAAATTCTTTCTCTCTGAAATATTACGTGTTTTCTGTTTTTTATTGTTGCACTTTCTGAACTGGTACACACAGTGCAATAAGTTGAAGTGAAATAAATATACATTTGTTTCACTTCAACTTATTGCACTGTGTGTACCGGTTCAGAGTGCAGCAATAAAAAACAGATCTATTATCTGTAATGTAATGCTCTTCGCAAATGACAATTTTTACCATATTTGATCAATAATAAAATGTCGAGACACCAAAGAACAATTTAATGTCCGTTAAATTTTATCAATGTAGTTTAGTACACTATTGCTAGTCAGTGTTTTTCCGCTCGTATCTCGACTTTTCAATTAAATATGTTAATTCACAGTGTATGAGAACTTACGCTGATGAATCTTTAGGCCATTCCTTGAACAATGCGTCGCGCGGAAGCGTCCTATTGTCGTTTTCCGCTGTGTGCCGGAGATGGATGCTGGATCGATTCCTATATCGTGTGATATATTACGCAACTTTCCCGGTCCGCTTCTAATCTCGTCCACGAGATCGTGGAAAAATTCCCAGCTCGGTGAAATTTCTTAAAGTCTTAAGACCGGAATAATTAACAGCGGTCCAACGGAGAGACCGCCGGTTTTATTCCCGACGCGACGGCACTTCGTACGCGACCTCGAAGGTCAATTCATTTTAGTCATGGTCGCGTTGGATAATTTATGACTATGCTGTACGCGATTACTATAAGTTCCTGATGTTCCATCTCGATGTCTTCCGATGGCTTTCTTTCTCGTGGAAACCTGTCTCGCCCAGGAACGAAATAGTTATCCAAGCAGCTTTACTAAAACCGGTAAATTACACGCGTATCTCAAGATACGTGATATATCGGATGAGATCAAGAAGCGAGCTACTGTTTTTGTGCGGGCACTGCAGCGGGTTGTCATCGCTTTCTTTCCCACGCACTTTTCCACGTTATACTTTCTGTTTTCTGCCAAATGTATAACATCGCAATTGAACTAAAAATACTGACGTGAGGAATAGAAGGGAAAAGAAGTTTTGAATTTTGTCTGTTATTTTTTTAGTTTATAAATTGATCGCTTTGTCATTGACGTCAAAATGTCACGATTCAAGCGTCGCATCTTCATTGCATTGGCGAATGCAACCTCGAAGCGCGGACTTTACGAAGCGGGAGATGTGTCATGGGAGATACGTGCGCTGCACATTAGTTCGTTTTAACACGTCGTTACGATATTTCACACTCGGACTTTACGTAGCTCTTAGTATTCCATAGGTATTTCGCTGCTGTTAACATCCCTCGTTTGCACGCAACGAAATCTTCAGACAGACTTTTCCAGGGAATATTATTTATTGCAAACTATTCAGCTGTAATATTTTTAAACGATAAATGTAGTGCAATGATATATTTAGCAATATATTACTGAAAAAAATATTAATTTAAATTCTTTTCAAAATTCCCTATAATCTCTTCATAATTTCTTATAATCTCTCTTTTAAACTCGCATTTGAAAATTTAACAACTCAATTAATGTTTGACTCGCAAGAAGGTATAAGAAAAAAATAAAATGATTTAAGCCAAAATTCATTAATTTTATCTGTTTTCTTTTCTCATAATCTTTTCTCATACTTAAATATTGCGTAATATATCGTACCACTTGCTCATAAATTTGTGGGGGCGGAGTAAGTATAAAACATTTAAAGTTAAGCTAAATCTGTATAACATTATTTGGCCATCTCCTTATCAGATTTTTACAGAAAATCTCATTCCGTTGTTAACTTTATTATATTGTTTTATAACATATTTATATTTTCTTGTGTAAAACTGAAGAGACACTCTTCTGTATATTTCTATCTCTCAGTTCGAATCTTAATCCCACGAGTGCAGCTGCATATCATTTTTGCACCACTATGTAAATATCGTTAAGTCAAAGTTAGACAACAAGACGCGGATGATCTTTAAACAATGACTCCCTGCTTTGGAAGTTCCTGAAGTTACGATGTTTGTGCATCGAAGCGCTACCGCCAACTCGCAAAAAAAATCGTGAGAAAATGTGAAAAAAAATCTTGTTACGCGGAACGCGATGATTATAGAATCCGCCAAGAGATAAATAATAGTCAATATATTCTTCTTATACTTCTTATTCCTATTAAACAGGAATTTATATTTAAGAAATTCGAGATTTATATTTCTCTGGTACGTTATGATTTCAACAACTTAATAAAGTTAAATTGTAGTTATACTTTTCATCGAATGTATTTTACATTCCCTCCGTTTTACTGTGTAATTAATAGACTATAAAATCTTTAGCAGTCCACAAATCATTCAGCCAACGATGTTCATGGAAATTAATTTAAAATTGATTAAGTTATATATTCCAAAAACCTTCCGTCGAATGTAACGTCTAATGTACCGTTATATCGTTCTTGTTAATGGCGAATTCGTTACGATGCGTACAATGTTTGTTGCCCGCATACTTTCCAATTTTATAACTATATTTGGATGTCATTTATGACGAGGTGCGTCGAAAGCATCTTCGAAGCCACACTTCTTGGAGGGCGATGGTTTTCCTACTAGCAAACATTGCTTAATGGAATTTTTATGGGCAGCTGTAAATATTTTAACTCGAAATAATGAAGACATTTGGCAGTGAGTGTCATAGAAGTGGCTTTTACGATCGCTACCCTCCGTATTCGCTCGACGCCGCGAAGCCGTTTCTACAACCGGATTGTAGAATATAATCCGAGATAGTAACCAAGCTGAGGAGCCTGTTGGAGGAGCTAACTTGACGCATTATAAAAATAATCGCAGTATCCGTTTGTGTACTTCCGATGTTGTCGATTTTATTACGAGAATATTTGTGTGTACAGATACGATTAATACACACTTATTTTCCGTCATTGTGGATATCTTTTTTTTGAAAAATCTGACAAGCGCGAATCAATTAACTGAGAATCTCTTATACTTTACTATGGAAAATGGTTAATAATATTTAATTGAGAAATCTAAGAAATATTTGTCACGGACAATTGTTGATATGACGAAACGCCACATGAAATTATAATCGCACTCAAGGAAGATTTGTTGGAATGAAAATACCGGAAATATCGCGTAAAAAGAGCAAAAAGAAAAGAAATACAAAGTTCTCGTATCTTTTCCTGGCACCGTTGCTGACACCGTTGCTGGCATCATCGCTGCATTAATTGCGGCCGATCGTATCAGCCGGTAAATTCGGCGGTACGGACGAGTTACTACCTCCATAAAATTCCAGGCGTTTAACGATGACAAGAATTTATTGGATATGTTAGGTAGTCGCAGTGAACAGTGACCTCCTCGATTCTCCCGTTGGTTTTCTTCGTTCTCCGCACCTTTACGCTGTTTTTCGTCTCTACGTCCATAGATACGCGTCTCTGATCAAGAAGATAATGGCGCCAGGAGGCCATTTATTGAGCGTAAATCTCGCGTGCGAATGGCATTGCCACCGTGTGCAATCGTGTCCTATACGATTATCCCTCTTTCTCTTAACGTATTTCATTCTAAATTTCCTCTGCGTCGAAAGACGCCATTTACACGACGAGATGTTCAGAAAGCTTTACGACACAAGATGCGAGGACCGCCGCGCCACATTATTACGAAACTCGAGCCATCCTGAGGAGACACAAATGTAGTTGAAATACGACGAATTTATCTTCTCGTCAAAAGTCTAAATTTGGAGTTGAGCGTGCTTTATCAGGGTCATTGTTCTGGTCATTGAAATGACCATGTGATCGTTTGAAATCTCTTAATAGCTTCTTAAAATCGCGTCGTGTGTCTTGGAAATACGTGGTTTAATCTTTCATAAAACTTAATAAAATTAAGCGGACTAAGATGCGTATTACATATAGGGACGAAGATCTCGCGCGCGCTTAATACTTTTTAAAAGCGGATCGAAATTTGATATATCCCCTCGTGTGTGTGTTCGTTTTCAGGTGAGGTGTCGGGCGAGAACGTGTCCACGGGCACAGGACCACGTGGTGGCGACCGTGGAGAGGCGGCGGATTTAGGTACGTACACGGAAAACAACGACGGGGCCACCCTGGCAGCAAACACAGCGGTCGACGCCAGGGGGGGAAGCCCTCAGGGCACCCATCTGTCCGGTGCGGCAACCCCCAGACCTCCACGTGGTAGAAGGCGACAAAACCAGAATGGTCTCGATACTACTCAAGTAAGTAAAACCTTTTTATAATTAAACATCTAATATCTCTACTTTGAATCGTACTTTTGCTTTTTCATCTCTGATTACCCACTTTTGAAAAAGTCCACGATGGAATGAAATTTTGACACGGTACACAAAACTTCTACGTACGTAGGCAAACACGACATTCGCCTTACTGTATTGACGTAGCGTGATTGAACGTCGTTCGGAATTTTTATTTATTTTTTTTTTTCCTTTTTTTTTCTTTCTTCCAACGAGAAGGACGCGAGTCGCCGCGAGGACGCGAGATTTGTCGTACAAATTTTTTGAAAGAGAGAGACCCGCTTGACTTCTTCCGTAAAGTGGAGTGTTTGAGCGTTCGCGTACCACTTCGGGACACGTGCGCTAGTCTCGGGAGATATCCTCGACGAGAGAGTCCATCGCTCCTGTACTTCGAGCGGTAGCCCGGACACGTTATACACGGAGAGTCCCGTTCAAAGCTAACCATGCAGCAACTATGTCAACCGCGTCGAAAACCGCAGTGTCATCCCGCCGCTGACATCCGTTGACCGGCAGGGCGCTTCTGTAAACGACTTGACTAAAAGAAGAAAGAAAAAAAAGGGTTGTCTTTGATTGCTTAGCGATGCTTAGAGCTGCGATGGTAAAAAATTGATCATCATTGGTAAAAAGAACACACGATTCATGACGTGCAAGAATTTCTCGTAGCTCAAGTCTGCAGGCTATACAAATAGGAAAGATAGTATTCTCTGAGGAATAGTAGCAACTCGAGAAATTAATCTCCCGTTCGGCAAGCTTTATCATGACTTATAACTTTTGGCATCCGTAATCCACTAGAATCGAATTGAAAGAATCGATGAGAAGAATGAAGGAAGATTAATCTTTCTCGTTTGAGATTATTTAGAAAAAAATGAAGAGAATATGCGAAAAAATTTACAGTATGAAAAACCATATATCTCATATGTACTCAATTTTTTGTTGCGAGATATTCTCTTTTTTTTATGATTACCTTATTATACATTTGAATCCCGTAAGGTACTGACGACAAAATCAATCTTATTAAAGAATTTTACAACAGTTACAAAGCTGAACGCAGCCATTAAAATGAAAAAAAAATGCTAAGATTTCATATACAAAATATTTATATGGAAATTGATATTAATTATTTATTTGATTTATATTGCTATTTTATTCAACAACGTATATTTTATGCAGCTATTATAATCAAATGATGATTAATTACAAGAGAATTGAAAGAGAACGATCGCTTTAATTTCGAGGCTTTCTTGCTCGCTATAGTTGTCATGTCTTTGCGTATTTTCTCTATCGAGATCTGGTTATACGTATCGGTCACACCAAGCGAGACTCATTCGAAATGTAGGTATATATATATATATATATATATATATATATATATATATATATACATATATATATATATATATATATATATATATATATACACATATATATATATATATATACTATACAGGATCGTGCCCGCGCCTTAAGCCTGAAGCGGTCCCTTGTCAGGAAGAGGTCTGGAGGCGAGAAAGAGATTTACCGTAGTCTCTACCGCGGTCTTCGGACTGCGCTCTCGGGAACCCTATTCTACGCCAATCGACTCTCGTTCTTCTTAGTGTCACGGCGCGTCCTTTCGCCATGCCGAGCGAAGAGGAGTCAACTCTTACGCCACGCGTTGCCTTCATTACCATATCTCAGATGCAATCTGTTCCCGGGAATTAATGCACCCGGGATATTTCCTACCGCCACGCATCTCGCCCGAGCGAGACATATTGTGCTCAGCAACTGCCGATAAGCGTCCTTCACAGTTGAAGGCGTGGTCCGTCGTTGATAACTAAGCTTCGAAGGCTTTTTTTTGTGTATACAAATGAAGCTTATGCATTAGTGCTAAATAGTCGCGCTGGTAGTAAATCAAGAATATGATAATTTGTGATACAATAGACTTGGTCGTACTATAAAAGCAGTAATAATTATCATTAATAATTATCTGTCTCGGCTCATTATTCAGTTGCTCGCGTTGTTTCTTTTATTTTTAATTATTTGTAATAAACATTTTTGCTGCGTGTGTAAATAATCATATGGAAAATAGTTATGTATTTTTTGATTAATCATTTATTAGTATTATTATCCATAAATTCTAAATGTATCTTTTTAAACATCGCAGTTTTTAGTTTCATACGGAGAACAATAGTGAGGAAAGGCGTTTCTTTTTTTCTTTAAAGATGCATTGTTTCTGTGGCCTTCAGCATTCAAACACGAAGCACACCGGTAATAAAGATAGTAAAATTATTGTTGCCATGGATAAGATGAAATGAGTAATTCGCAGATGTACTGTTGACAACTTTACGCGAGGACACTTAACAATTTTAAATTATTAATCCTACTTGTGTCATCAAAGTATATAAGTGGGGTGAATATGCCACACTTAAGCGAAATTAGATTTTTGAATAATTATTTATTCAATTTAAAGTAATTTTATATATATATTTGTATAATATTTGTATACTTATACTTATCTATTATTTGTACATGATTGGAATATTTTCATTTTTTATTATTAAAAATAAAGAAATACTGAAAAATACTGAAAAATGGATAATAAGTCACTATGCTGATAATATGCCATATATAAAAAAATAAATATAATGTTTATTTTGTTTGTTTTATTGCAAGAACACATTATTAATGATTTTTATAATGAAAATAAATATTTGTGACATAATATAGAGACACGTTTTTAACAGCATAAATATATCTTTCTACAAGTCCTCGTGAATCCATCTACTGCAACAATTAGATATTATCCAATTATATTTTGAATCATTTTTTAAGTAGAAGTTATAATGTGTAACTATTAAATGTATAAATAAATATTTGTTTTATTTTATATTTAGTACATAGTTTTACAAGTCTAAGTTCC
>Ga0157364_1005792_pt1 | contig 12637 bp, 10 predicted proteins | sample AttsexASBM2_FD_111476 | JGI IMG/M metagenome (GOLD analysis project Ga0157364, IMG submission 111476) | Fungus gardens microbial communities from leaf cutter ant in Ribeirão Preto, State of São Paulo, Brazil - Atta sexdens ASBM2 | ecosystem: Host-associated > Fungi > Mycelium > Unclassified ... | reverse complement strand
TTTTAACAAATATACAAAAATTATTAAGTGATCTTACATATACACTGAGAGAAATGTTTGGTACGTATAATAACTATTCATTTTATTGATATGTGATTAACAAAAATTTTTTATTTTTTCAATTAAAAATTGTGTCCTGACTAAAATTTGGTTATTCTAACCAAAATTTGAATAACTAAATTTGGTTGTCCTAATTTTGATTAGGACGACAAATTTGGTTAAAATAGTGAAAACTTCGTCCTAACTAACATTTGATTAGAATAATCCAATTTTGATTATAACATATAATTTTTAAATAAAAAATTAAAAATTTCTCTCTCTCTCTCTCTCTCTCTCTCTCTCTCTTTCAACAAAATTTTGATTGTACAAAAACATTTCTTTCAGTGTACTTTTATATTTTTATAAAATATTTATAAGGTTGTGTATTTAAAAAAAATTGTATATAAAAATTATAAAACTAATTATTTAATGCTCCTAATTTTTTGAAGAAAAGAAGTATGCAGAACACGAATGATCCAATCGTGTGTACCCAAGGGTTAGGGGAAAATCCATATTTTCGCTGTTATTGATGGATTATTTAAGATAATAATAAATTGTCTACTGATTTATAATCGTGCGCACCATACGTAGTCGCTTCATGCACCAAGTCGTGAATGAGAATAGATAGTTGGAGGGGTGGTCTGAAGTAGTCGGAGGGGTTAAACGTACGTTCTCGTAAAGAGGTTACGAGAGGGCGGTAGACAAGGAGAAATAGCGAGAAGGATACACCGAAGAAAAACATGAAAATGCCAAGAAATTAAAATAGTTTAAATATGTGTATAAAATAGTTAAAATAGTTTAAATGTGGCAATAGTATGACGAGAGATTTTTTGAAGAAACGATTATAATACCCTAATTAGAAGACTATACAAAAATCTCATTATTTATATAAAAACTGAAAACTATTTAATAACTGACAGTAAAGATGCGATGTATCGCATTTATAATGAAACATAATGTCTATCAATAAAAATCAATAATACATTAATCCTTTTATTTTTGAACTTTTTAAACCTAAAAATTAGATTAGAATTATTTAAAATAATATTGACGTTTTATATTGGCGTCGCTAACAATTTGAACATCACTAAAATTTTCAAAAATATTTTTCATCCAACTATTAACCGAGCTTTCGCTTAAATTAATCAAACTGTCGATTCTTCTTGTATCTTGTAAAGTAAACATATCGCAAAAAATAATCTGAAGAATTAAAGTTCAGAAGTAATCGACACTGTTTTCTGCTGTCATCGACAATGACGAAGAATGAACAAACAAGTACTGCGATGATGACGAGAGAAAGGGAGAAAGCGACGCATGGAATAGGGGTAGTGCGCCAAGGGGGGTTGGTTGCACGCGCGTCGAAGCGGGCGGTGGGTTGAAAGAGGTGATGGGAGGCTGAAGAGAGAAAGAGCGGGACACGCGAGGAGGGTGTAGCGATAAACGGCAAGACGAGGATGCAAGAGGGAAATGCACGAAAGAAAAAGAGAAGAGGAGGGGGAGGAGGAGAATGGTGGTAGGGACGAACGAAGAGCAATGAGCGGGGTGTGGATCGGGATGATAGACGGGGTTGGAAAGTAGCGTACGATGAAGCGAGACGCACAGAGGGAAGAATGGGAGGATTCGGGGTAGCGAAGACCGAGGCAGGGAGCGGGAAAGAGAAATGGGAAACACAGAGAAAGAGAGAGAGAGAGGGGGGGGGAACCTCCGGCAACGGGTCGATCGAAAGCGCAGCGCAGAGAAATGCACCACCTCTGCTCTGGTCTGGCAGCTTTGCGGGCGCACCACCGCGTCCGCGTGCGTCAGAAAGAGAGAAAGAGAACGACGGCGCGAGAGAGGGAGAGATGGAAAAAGAGAGAGAGAGAGAGAAAGGGACTGACGGAAGCGGAAGGGAGACCGACGTATATCCGCCGACCAATACCGACATAGGGGGAGGAAGACGAGAGGAGAGCCAAGCCAAGTCGCGTTGGGCTAGGTCAGGTCTACCCGAGTTCCACACACACCGTGCTCTCTTGCGTGTGCCATCCCGCCGAGAAGAGAACCACACGAAGGCGGAGGCACAACCCCTTCACGAAAGAGAGAACCATCCGGTATTCGCGAGTGGATTTTCCAAAAGCGCTTCGAAATTTTGAAAAGAAAAAAAATCTGCTTGTCGCGTTCGCTAGCGACAACGGATAGATCGGTGCCGAAGAGTGTGTTCGCACGGGAAAGCCGGTGATAGTGCGCGTTCGTTGGATGACGCTTCGAAAAGGATGACGCGAAAAAGATATCCCGATCGGTAGTGAATAATCGCTAGTGTTGATGCGCGAGTGTCGGGCCTTAAGCTAGAATCGATTTCCTCTCAATCTCTACTCCCGAGGAAGGTGAAGGAAATAAAAAAAAGAGAAGTGAGAAAAGACATCTCCTTGAAGGAGATTCCGATCGTCGATTCGCTCGGTGGTGGCGGCGAGAATTGGCATTGTTGACAAACAACGAAAGTGACGGCGATTCGGGCAAGGAAATGTCGTCCAATCAGTAGGAATACTAGGAATCGATTGCAATTCCCTTTTTTCGATGTCCTGATAATCGATAAGCGTCGTCGACGCGTAGGTGGCCGCGTAGGGACCGCCTAGGTAGCGAGAGCCGGGGCAGCGATCGGCCTTACCGACGTAATTTCTCGCCCTCGTCTTCCGTGCCACCCTCGACGTGATAACATTGGATTAAATAAATGTTGAGGGTAAACGGCGCCCTGCGTCGCCCGCAAACGCGAGGCCAGGAAGATCGGACCCCAAGTGCAACCGGGGTCGGCGCGATGCCGGTCTCTCTGAGGAACCACAGGATCACATAAAGGGTGCCCGCCGGTCCGCGACGATTTTAGAGCCCTTCGTACTGCGCACGCACGGTCGCGCAACGGCAAAGGGATCGTGACAGAAGAGGGTGTTCTCCGAGTAATCCAAAGTGGTGAACCTACCTACGCCACCACCTCGAGGAACAACACTGTCGTCGTGTTTGGCGGCATCCGATGCACCAAAAGCTGTGAGTACCATAAATCCGGCTTCCGACCGATTGACATCGCACAATTAACACGTATCGCAAAGTACAAGGGAATACATTCGTCAAATTATAGAATGCTACTATAAGAATCGAAAATAACAATACAAATTTTCTTGAGTAATCCTTTGCTATTATATATCTGGAATCTAAAGTGTAAAAACACAGGCCGACATCGCTGCCTCGGAACTAACGGTGGTGAGAAAAATGGAGCTCTGCGTATAGCCCTTCACTATCCCAAATATTTGGCAATAGTGAGAAAATAAGTTTTCTGATGTATACATATTCTTTTTATGTACGTATTGTTTTAACGAGTTTTACTTCGGAAGACTAGTATAAAGGCCAATAGACATTTCAAATTTCGAATAGATTCAATGGAGTATGCTACGAAGAGATAATAGAAAATGGATATATATGTATATATATATATATATTTTTTTTTCATCCGAAAAAGATTGATAATTATAAGTGATATAAAGAAAATGAAAAAATTTATAACGCAATGCGTAGCGACCGACCAAAACACCATATATATCCTTTTGCTGGGGATCGATCCTGTACAATCGCGGCTGCAATTTTTGCAATGTTGCGTCTGCAGCGTTCTTCTGTAAAATGCGATGCATTGAGTGTTTGAACAATTGCAGTGGCAGTTTCCAAATTTTTCATTCGGAAATTTTATTGCAAGGTGAAATTCTAGGAAGAAAGAGAAAATAAATACCGGCATCGATAAATATTAATTAAAAGAAGTAATTTAATTATATCGAGAGACGATCAACTAATTCTGGTAAAAAATTAATTTTTTTGTTTAAAAAAAATAAAATAGATATATAAATAATTGAAAGTTGATGAAAAAAAAGTATCACACAGTATATCGAATAATCGAGAAAAATATATCTGCGCCAAACAGAAACCATATTATATAATATTCGCCCTTTCGACATTTTCCGTGAAGGAAATATAGGAAAAAAATTAAGAAATCTTAGGATTTCGAATAATCGAAAAATCAATTTTCGAAGGAACTTACAAGAGGATGAAAATAATCAATTGTTTGTCGTCGAGAAAAAATTGAAAAGCCAAGCTTCTATCTGTAAAGGAGAAATTATCTCTGTAGAACAATGATTTAAAAAAGATTGTTAAAAATCGCTTAAAAATCGCAAAGTTTCCGGTGTGTAAATTTACATTTATTACATTTCAGCAAAAGAATTAATCTCGAAAATGCGATGTCTATTTTATAAGAAATCTATTTTTCCTGAGAATTCGGGAACATGATAAAATGCTTTTGGTCGGAAAATCGCATCGAAAGCATACGCGAGCGAGCGGTTTGCGATACCGACGATGCGCGATTTTCATGGAAATCGAAATCCACCGGGTAGCGAAAACCCTCAGCGGGTGGTAGCGGGCGGGGAGGACTTCGGAGTTTATGCCCCCGTCCGCCCCACCACCCCCTGCTTCTCCTTCCTTTCTTCCTCCCTCTCTCCCACCCCTGCAGTCGATCAATGCGTGGACGGGTTTCACTTTCGCGGTGTTAAAGTGTTGCACCACCGCAAATTGAAGAGCCCGTACTGTCGAGAAAACTGGATTGCGGATCGCGATTCGTTCGATGACATTTTCTGTGCTGGCAATTATTTGATATTTTTTTGAGAACATAGAAAAAATTCCTTGTGATATTAATTTGATGTTTTAATCATCTTTAACTACACGTGAGCGGATGATATTATTTCAAATCTGTACTGTGAACATGGATTATACATCATTTTTTGTCTAAAATAAGATCTTCGAACCGAAAGCATATGGAAAATTGATCGAGAAACTATTCTAGATTATTGACTATTAAGTGTCTTTATTCGTTTGTTACTTATTTTTGTATCGATTTAGTCGGTTTCAAATAGTTTATGTTTCGCTTCGAGTATATTGCAAATTTATCATTTCTCAGAGTTGCGCGAATATATGGAGCAAGGAATAGAACTGCGCACCGTCAGGACTTTTTAATTATTCCTTCGATAACGATCGCGCCGGTTAACTTTTGCGAGACTTAATGATGACGCCTGAGCTTAATCGAGTGTTTGCTCGATGATAAAAATAAAAAACGTAAATCTATAAAAAAAATAACAAGTAAAAAATAGTGGACATCAATGGCGAAGCTTCGATTATTCATTCGAAGTGTTATTGAACGGACGAGAATGGAATATACGAGCTCACTTCCTAGAGATCGTTAGCAAGTAGGATCGAATAACAAGCGAAAGATAACACACATGTGACAGGCGATATATACGATAAAATTAATAATCTCAAAACGTACTATAAAAATTCAAAGCCTTTCTAATGTACATATAATCCGCTTAAAAGGACATTTAATCCGTCATTCGATTGTACTTTCCGTGGCTACCACAAGAATATAAATTAACTACTATATTGTAGAATATTGTAGAATATTATAGAAGTCTTTAAGCTGTAATGCAGATTCTATCGTAATTCATAACGATGAAATTTGAGATCATTTTGCGCACGGAAAAATTTTACCGAAATATCTAAAAATTTAGCTAGAGATACACATTTAAAAATAATTTTGTGGAACCATCAAAATAATTACGTAGGAAACTCAAGTATGATAAGCAATGCTGTGAAAAATATTCACATTCCTATTTTAGGAAAGAATTATCTTCCTAGAAATTATTTTCCAACAAAATTATTTTTAGATTTGTATCTGACCAAATTTTTATATATTTTAACAAAATTTTTTTTTCGTACAATAAATTCCGTGAAATAATTTTGTTAATCTTTATTTCTGTACATCGTAAATGCAACAGATATTTCAAATATAGAAAATATATTAAAGTTAATTAAAATTATTTTCTCTCCGATCCTATTTCAAACTGTAATTGTATGTTATTAAAATTAAAAAAATAAACAATAAGATTAGAAACAATTTTAAAAAATGAGGAATATTTTCGCGCAAGTATTTCGCATCTTTCCGACATCAAATGATAAAGAGTTTTCGATTCTATTTGCAGCAAAGGATGGAGGCTAGCGAGTGGGATCACGCGACCTTGAGGGAGGAAGAATTCGAGCAGCATGCCGTATATTTGGTACCGGATGTGTCAGCATCACCGGGCGATACTAATCGTGCCGAGTCGTCCTTGCCACGGAATTTGGTCCTCAAACCCTCTCAAGCTCTCAACGATGTATGTCCTTTTTGCAAAACAAAACTCATCTCGAAATCTCAGTAGAGAGAAGGAACTGCGTGTTTAATCGTAAATCGCATCAGATTATCAATTCTTTGACGCTATCTAAGCTCACGCAAAGTCACGCGAAAAAACTGAAATCATTTCCGGAAAAAAAATTACAAAAATTTTGGGATTTAAATAGATATTTGTACACGCGAGAAATATTAATCGTATACTAAGAAAACTACTAGTAGAAATTTGATAATAATTTTATTTTTAGTCTCTCATTTAAAATTTTCTTTTCATCTGTCTGCTATAGTTTATAATCAGCACAAATTCCAATTACAATTTACATATATTGAGTTTTCAGGATATTCACTGAAATCTTGTAAAAAAATTTTTCTCAAAATTCTTTGATTTTTTTCTACGTATTTTTGTTGAAAATTCTAGATAATATATTAGAGAATTTTTTAATGCAATTTTGAAATAAATTAGAATTAATAAATTAGAAGCAATAAAAACAAATTATATATTATAAATTAGCAGAAAGGGATTCCCCACGAGATTATATCTATCATTATCTACAATTGGAGCCGCGAAATCTACATAGAGATAGTTCACTACAATATCAAGCTACTTTCCCTGAGCATTGATAAAAATTCCGTAAAAATCCTTAATTTCCCTAAGGATAAAAAAGAAATCTCTGAGAATTTTAAATTTTCTAGGTTTTTCCAAATAAAGCGTGGTTTTATTCAATAGAATAATTTTTACAAAAACTTTTATAAAATAATTTTTTTTTTAATTTTTTCAATTTCACATCAAAAGTTCCCGCATGAAGGGAGATAGTAAACAGCAATAACGTGAATGTTAATGATTGAAATATCAAAAAGACATAATTTTTAGATAAATATAGGTTTTAGATAAATGGCGCGAAGAGAAGAACATGAAGTGCACGAGAAGGCGTTGGCCGAACGACACCACGAAATCAAACTTGACCGAGAGACGAAGCTAATTAACTTACGAAGCATGACCTAGAGACGAAGTTGAATCGTTACACTTTCCTCAACGCAATAGAGGAAAGAAAGAATCGAGAACGTTCAATGCAATCGACGAAACTTTTGCTCGAAGCTTCTCTACGTCGCTTATGAAATTTCGAGTCCGGCGTGGAAATCGAAATGTTCGCGAATCGCACAACGGTGTAATATATTGAGAACGAGAAACGCGCAATGGGCTAATCGACGTCGGTCGAGCTTCCGTTTGTCAAAAGAGAAACAAAAGCATCGGAAGCGCGCGCTGGACTGAAAGCACCGAAGAGTTAAATTAGTTTTGCCGAATGGACGTTTCTATGCACGCAGGGCGAATTCTATTCTAACGTGAGCCGGAATGAAAATAGGTTCTATCTTCTGCCACGTATTTTAACACAACGCCGGAATAGATGAGAATATCGGAGGAAGCAAACAATACGCTTTTACCAATCACCGATCATTTATACATTTTAGTAGTTTTTGCGATTTCCCGAACGAAGCTTAAAGACTCACAAAGAAAAATTTATCGATAACGGCAAATTTTCGGATTTCGAATCCATTATGAATTACAATTGATTTATGATTTCGAATTAGCGCTATCGTAAAAATAATTCCTTATAACTACTTATTATAATTCTTTCTACTTCATTTATTTTTTGTAAATTTATGATACCTTTTATCAAACTATAAATTTTTTTATATCAAGTTATAAAATATGACGAAACTTATTGAAAAGAATTATTTATTTGATGTATAAATGACAAAGACTAAATAATTAACTATGGATGTATAAATGGTGAGAGCTAATTGATGTTTAGTTTCAAATATCATTTCTCAATTTTAGTTGACATGATTAATCGGAAATTACATGTGATAGGTGTTGGGTGTATGGAGCACCAGTTACATCCCCAAAGGGACACGTTTCGGTCCTCTGGTTGGTCAGGTGTATACGAAGGATTCGGTACCGGCAGACGCGAACCGGAAGTACTTCTGGCGGGTAAGAAATCAATTTTACATCTCTACTTCAAGATATTATTCGGATTACGCGGCAAATAACTCTTTATCGAGACAAAGGTCAACGTAGACAGATTCGATAATATTAATGAAAATTTAAAAAAAGAAGACGCAAAAAAAGATTTAAGATGAGAAGCCAGCAAAGATCAGAAACTGGTTTCAACCAATCTAACAAGTCTTAAAGCAAAAATCCACGAGAAGCCATTGATATGTAATTTATCAATACGTTACAACGATTACTTGGTTCCTTCACAATTTTCTCATGAAACATACGATACAAATTATGATGAGAATTAACAAACATGAACGTTAATCAGTGCCTTTGCAGTAGTTTCTTGTAATAATTCAGTATTTTCTCATAAGAAAATATTGAATTATTACAATTATTATAAGAAAATATTTGAAAAAATATAAATATTTGATAAAATTTAAATTGTAATCTTGGTTGAAAATATAACTTTAAAGGCTCTTTATAATCATATTATCAAGAAAATATATTAATATTTTCATTGACAATATTTGCATTATAAACTCTTCGACAAGTATCACGTAACTATTTCTTTTACTTTATATACTTTATAACTTTTTTTATTAATAAAGATAAAATTAATAAAGATACATTTACTTGTTATTATTACGTTTCTTAATGTCTTATGTTTCAAATGAAAAAAAGATTTGTTATTATCTGTTTATTTTTACACTATATTTGTACAAAATACTCAATATGTTGTAATCTATTGTATACATGATAAATGTATTATGATACGGAAGGGTTAACGATGTAATAGTAAGCGTTCGATTTATAGCATTAGTTAATTGCCAACATGAAATTTTGAAAACATATAAGAAATGTAAAAGATTTTTAGATCTTTTCTTGATGTTTATACGAGGGCAAGTCAATAAGTTCTTAGAAAATCTGTCAGAGAGCACTCGCAGTGTCTTGTCACATTACTTTTGATAAGTAGCATCTTTCAGCTGATTATTGTCAAATTTTCGAGCGGAATTCATCGCGTGGTTTCATTTCTATAGACGATTAAAGCAACCAATCTTTGTATTTTTTGCAAAATGGAAAAAAACGAGTTTCGTGCAGTGATCAAACATCTACATATGAAAGGTTTAACGCCGAAAGAAATCAAATCCGAGTTGGATAATGTTCATAGTACATCTGCATCAGCGTTTGCAACTGTATACAATTGGGTGAATGAATTTAAACGTCGTACATCCACATGTGATGCACCTCGTTTCGGGACGTCCAATTGAGGCTGCTACGCCAATCATCGATAAAGTCCACGATATTGTTTTAACTGATCGACGAGTGAAAGTGCGCGAGTTTGAGGCCACAGACACATCACATGGCACAGTGATTTCAATTTTCCACGAACAATTGGGTATGAAAAAGCTATCGGCAAGATGGGTGCCGCGTTTGCTAACTGTGGACCATAAGCGCGACGATTTCAAAACAATGTTTGGAGATGTTTCAACATAATCCAGATGAATTTCTGCGTCGATTCATTACTGTGGACGAAACATGGATTCATTACTTCACACCCGAGACGAAGGAACAGTCAAAACAATGGATTTCACCGGATGAATCAGCTTCGAAGAAGGCGAAGTAAGTTCGGTTGGAAAGGTGGCCACAGTTTATTGGGATGCATGAGGTATAATTCATATCGATTACTTTAGAAGCAAACGATCAATGACGATTACTATGCAGCTTTATTGGACCGTCAACATCTTAAAGAAAAAATGTCCCCATTTGGCGAAGAAGAAAGTGCTTTTCCATCAAGACAATGCACGGGTTCACAACGATGCCCGATGGCCAAATTCAATGAATTCCGCTACGAATTGCTTCCCCATCTAGCATATTCGCCAGATTTAGCCCTCTGCGATTATTTCCTGTTTCCAAACCTGAAGAAATGATTCGGAGGAAAGAGATTCACCAGAGAGCAGCTCATCGCCGAAACAGAGGCTTATTTTGATGGGTTAGACAAATCATATTATTCGGATGGCTTGAAAAAGTTGAAGAATCATTGGATCAAGTGTATCGAGTTGAAAAGAGACTATGTTGAGAAAAATGAATCGATCAAAAAAAATGTGTTTTACTATGTTTTTCTAAAAACTTATTGACTTGCTCTCGTATGTTTTGGGATTATGATGGAACATATCTAGAACGAATACGTCCATAGTTAAAAAACCGTCACGACATTCATAGAATCGTTTCAATCGTCGCAAATATAAAAATAATTTTCGCATTGCTCAGGTATACAAGAACAATGAACTGTTCTATTACATCGACGGTTATGACGTCCAGAAATCGAATTGGATGCGTTACGTGAATCCCGCCTACTCGTCCGAATCGCAGAACCTAATAGCATGCCAGTATAAGGTAAAGTAATTTTCCAGATCGCATCTTGCGAAGGAGAGCATATTTTAAATCGCGTCTAGATTATGCGCAAGGAAAAAAGCTCACAATTGTTGCTGCATTCGTGTTTCAGATGAACATTTATTTTTACACGATCAAGCCAATATTACCGCATCAAGAGTTGCTGGTTTGGTACTGCAGGGAATTCGCGGAAAGGCTCAATTATCCGCTCACCGGTGAGCTGATGCTTCAGAGAATACGTAAGTAGATATGTACTCCCCGTAAGTTAATATAACGTGGAAATGAAATTATAATATGAAAATTTAATGTGCAAATCAAAATCTCAATATACCACTAACTTATAATATTAAAACGTTTAGCGTTATGAGGAAAGCTATCATTTATAGCTTGTATTAAATTTCACTTGATTATTCATATATTTCTATCACCGTATTTCATGACATTTTTTGTTATCTGTGTTTATGAATAGTCTTCTATATAAAATAGAAGTTATAATTATTTAAATAGCTAGTGTCGCATAATATGATTTAATTCGAATTAAGAGAATTTTATCTGCGATCTGTGTCCACCTATACAGCAAGAACCTTTCAACTATATGTATAAGCGATTTTGCAAATTATAATGTAATGTTACAGAAACATTGTAAACCAGGGGTGATTAACTTTTTTGTGTGGAGTATTATGGAGAATCGAAAATTTTTGATGTGTCACCACTTTACTACAGAATTAAGCAAAAAAAAGAAAAAAAAGATCGTAATCTTACTTATATTTTCTTCTTTCGCAATTGAAAGCAAAGAGACTTTTTTTGTCAAACAAAGTTTCTTTTACTGTGTTCTGTTTTACATTTGTTTTAAGGTAAATAGTTTAGCATGAAAATGAGCAAAACGAACGCAGTCAGAAAATTCAGATGTAAAAAATAAAGTTTAGTGGAGTACAGTTCCTATTTTACTATGTCATTTTTTTATTTCTTTTCTCACAGCGCGTTCTTTAGACGCACTTACTACTGAGAATGTCTTTGCATACTAGTAACATGTATATTGTGGGTTGCCTTGTTGTAGACATACATAGAGTGTCTCAAAATTCGTGAATAAAAATCTACAGCAAGAAAATTCGTTTTCGAAAAATTAATTAAAAAATTATTTGTAAATTTTTATTTCAAGCACTAGCTTTTGAGGTAGAGATTTAAATGTGTAATTATAGATTACATTTAGTTATCTGTGAATAAACTGAAGTGCACGCTCATCAGCACGCACTAATACTACGCGAGACTCATGAGTAGATAACCATAATTGACCACATTTTAATTTTCATTATTTCAAAAAATACTGCTTAAAATAAAAATTTATAGATAACTTTTTACTTAATTTTTCGAGAACTTGCTATAGCATTTAAAGCCACGAATTTTGGGGCACTCTGTAAAATATAGCAAAGTTATAGCCAAAATTATGATAAATCCAAAACTATGTATTGGATTGTAAATCCTTTTCAATAAAATCCTACTAGCATAATCCGTAAGCATAATTGGCACGGACAAGTAAGTAAATAAATACACAGGAAAGCTGTCTTTAAAAAGCTTTACAGTGCAATCGAATGTCGTATAACAAAATCCCATTTTGTGAACTTGTCTTTATTGTGGACTGAAAATTCAAAATGAACTTCTTCTATTTTCTCATTTCTTATTTGTTTTAACAACATATTTAAAATAAAAATAGATATAGAAGGGAAAGTTCATAATAAAGACATTGTTTAGTTTCGATGAGTTCACAATAGGTACGTTCGATCATAAATAGAATATATAATAAAATTTATTTAAATAATAATAATAAAATTTATTTAAATAATAATAGAAGACAATATTTTTCTTGCTCACATATCCGAAATTGTAATCTTTTTATATTGCATGGATTGTGTCCAAATTTACTTAAGGATATATATTACTTAAGGATATATTGCTTTTCAACAAAATCAAAAAATTATGAAAAATTA
>Ga0157364_1005791_pt1 | contig 12638 bp, 11 predicted proteins | sample AttsexASBM2_FD_111476 | JGI IMG/M metagenome (GOLD analysis project Ga0157364, IMG submission 111476) | Fungus gardens microbial communities from leaf cutter ant in Ribeirão Preto, State of São Paulo, Brazil - Atta sexdens ASBM2 | ecosystem: Host-associated > Fungi > Mycelium > Unclassified ... | reverse complement strand
GAAGGCCAAATGTTAACGCTTTAAAACCACAAAAAGGCGGGAAGATATATAAAATTTAAATTGTTATTTCGGTTGTATCAAATCTAAAGCTCAGAACTTTTTTGTACACCTAATATATATATAGTCTAGGATATATTGATGGAACCGTTTCGGAGGTCAGAAGCATTAGGCAGTAATATCTACGTGGAGCTGCGTTTCCAACCTAGTTTCAATAATTCAGAAAACTGACTGGCCAACGCCGCCGATGTGTCTGTGGTCCCTGCCAATGGCCTCCAAATAATCTCGTGCAGCAAAAGCTGCACGTGCAACGACTGCACCGACAATGTACATGTGTCCGAAACACGATGATTCCCTGTTTTATGCAAGAATAGTACGTGCTCTTCCTAAATGCAATTTTCGACACGTTGATGTAAAAATTTCCCATCATAAAATGTTTAGCAACTCATCGATTTTGCAACGTGCAAATTCTAAACGTCTCTCGTCATTTTTACTTTGCAACATCGAAGCGCTTCCTTAATTTATTATTCATCATGTAAAATGGTTTCGATAAACGTACCGCGAGAATTATTCGATTTACATGAAAGTTGTATGTAGTTTGGCTATTTTATGTCGCGGTTGATTTCGAAAAATTAGATTTATTCTAGAAGGGTTAAAGTTTGGCCGCGCGGAGTTATGTCATTTGCGCTCGTAGCTAAAAGCGGAAGTTGCTAATTCGATTAAAAAATTGCACTGGCAGCTACAATCTGGGAGTTGGAGGTGGCCGTTTCCCCAGTAATTCCATCGGACCACTTTGCGTGGATATAGCAATTTCGTTCTCATCTGCGTCATCGAGCGAACTATTGCGGCTAACTGACCCAACGTTACACAATCACTAATGAGAACGAAGCACTTTTATCGGAAGGAATAAACGTCAATCGGTTCTTTTCATCGCATTCGCGCGTACCTGAAACTGAAAATCCGTCAGAAATTTGTTTGACTGGCGTCACCCTGACTTCCCGTCAGTGACGGGACCAACAACATACTTTTGCCAAAAACGTTGTATCTCGAATGTTTCTTTTTCGCGTATCGGAGTTGAAACCCGTTCAAAAATAAAAGCCCGCCAAAAATCCGGTCGTTTCGGCACAAAACGCTAAAAAAAAAATATGCCGGCACAGCTGCCTGACTCACGTAACTAGCAAAAAGAATTCGTAAACGCCAATGTGAGGCCGATTGGCCCTCGGCCAGCAAACCGACGCCATGTAATTCGATCATCGTGTAAACTTTGCGGTTCCGAGCATTTATGTAATTCTCGCTATTCCCTCCGTTACACGAATTTCCTTTTAGCCGAAGAGTCGATCGGCCGATCGCGTTCCTCACCAATTTCGTATTCACGAATTCTGGATGACGTCCCCTGAATCGGAATCAAGAATATCTTGGGTCGAACTGGGTGGCAGCTTCATTTCATCAATACGGTAAAGTACGAAAACACATTGCAGGAATATTTATTGTACGGGCAGCAATAATTATTTTAACATAGCAACAATCATAATTTATCTATTATGTTTGAAGTTGCATATTGCAATTTCCGACCGTTACATCAACGTCAAAATTAATGCAGTCCTCATTAATAAGAGTCACTTAACGTTGCATGAAGATTGCTGTTTTATGTAGGTTCCCGTTAATACGATTAATTAGATTTAATAAACCGTTCAGTTGGACCAGATAAATAATCCATTCTCATATACGTGACGCAAATCAATCGATAACACAACCGCGGCAATCATATCCGTAAATTTAGCTGGTTTAATAATATTCATCAACTATACGTGGTACATCGGCGAATCGATAAATTTATGTAAAGCGCAAACCGAATATAATTACACTATGCTCAACTGGGGAATAAAAGCGATTTAAACTGGATAAATTTCACGTTTGACCGATCGGTAAAAAATAAACTCGCTCGTTTAGCTAGGAAATTCAACGAAATAATTAACGTTTTAACAAGTAAATTACCCGTCGCTAACAATAAATTATTTTTCCTATGTATAATACTTCACCGAGTTGATTCCGCGCGAATTCCAAATCCAAATCGCGCACTTGGTCGCTTTGAAATTTGTTCGATCCCGCGTGCAACCACCAATTCGGTTAAGCAAATACGATATCGATAGACCGATGTATATATTTACAAGAGATTGAATAATCGTCGCGCTTTACGCGCAGGAGGACAAAGAGATGGATAACCGGCCGTGTTTTTTCGGAATTCGATTAACATTTGAGGAGAGCGACGAAAACGACAGACAGTTTTTTCCTCACTTGATCCGAGTAAAAACATACCCACGAACTATCGCGGTTAACGAACGTTTTCCGAGAGATAAACGGCATATATACGGTTAGATATCAAAGGAGCAATGGTAACTCAATCCCTTGAGTTAAATAACATTTTGTTATTTTTAACTTTCATCTGTGTCAAAATGTAAATCAATTTCTGTGGTTTCAAAGTAAACATCGTCCATATTAATGGATTTAGTAAATAATGAATTAAATTTTAATCCAATTTAATAAATTGTCTTAAGTTAAATTATTTAACTTCATTGTTTTAATTAAATTAACGACACATTGAATAGGAGCAGTGGTGACATATAGATATAATTAAAAATAACTCGAATTGGATATAATTTGACATTATAAGTTTAACTTGTAGTGTACATTTGTATATAAGTGTATTTGTATATAAATGTATTGATTTAAAATCGTGTCCTTCCCGTTGTATTGTAAATGCCTACAATTTGTCACGAAATTAACAGAATTCATTTCGCCTCGAATGTAATTATCATTTTCGCAGGGCGCGTAATTAAAAAATTGACGCGTCATAAAATGTGATTAAAAAGCGACGTTAAAATCGTATTTTTCGCGTATCCGTTGTTAGGACGTAATGAAACCTGTTGAACTATCTAGCACAAAAAAAATCAATCGTATCTCAGTTAGAGAAACGAACTTTTTTTCTCTTTTTCGAGGCTTTCAATTGATCACATACGCGTAAGATTAGCGCAAAGTGTATTGGTGAATTTTGTGAGAGGCACTTCAGAGACTGACTGATCAACCAAGATATTGATTTCTATCGGTTCTTTCCTCGGTGTGGCTGATTAAATCGCGTGAACGGCCCGTATAAATTCAACGTTTTACCTTTCGTGTGATTCAATCGATCGACAGCGTACTCACGCTACAATCATAACGTATCTTTTTTACGCACGCAAATACATCGTCTGATACTGTTATAACTTCATTTGCATGTAATTATACTCCATGGCTAGTATTCATAGTCGGTGTTTATTTTAAGATCGTCTTAAGTAAAGTTTTAAGATTTAAGATGCTAATACAGTCCTCTTTATTTAATTCGTGATATCTTAAGACTATATTCAAAACGGTCCTATATAAATATAAGACTCTACTAAATATATAAATACTGCCTTATGTGACAGATATTAAAAAGCCACAGTAGAAAGTATATAAAAAAGTTCGTTTAAATTAACTTAATGATATGTTACTCAATATAGTCATGAAAGTTAATGGCGATTGAATAAAAAGTAATGTCGAATACGACAGTGTTATCGAGAACGTGATCTTTAATTAACTTAAAATTACATAAAGGAAAGAAAGTTATGTAACAAGATTATTAACTATAATTTAATTTATCATTAAGCCGAAAAAATTGTACAATGGAGATACTGTTAACTTATTTAAAGCTATATCAAGATCACTTTCTTAAAATTGAGCCTTAACTCGTCATTAAATTTTAAACACGAGCTCCATCGAACTTTCCATTGTTCGAAGACCGACACAATCCTACGCGTGACGTCAAAAAATATCGGACAAGGTTACACAGGTGAGCCACGTGGAACGAAACAAGATATTGACGAGATATGTATTTGTGCCATCGCGTCGCCAGCGATGTTTCGGGCATGCGAATTTCTGCGTATACAGACAATGTCGTCTCGCCTCGTCGAATAATCCACAGAATGCGGAAACTACTATTGTACAAACTTTCTAATGTCGTAAGGGATTAAAATTCTACAAGTGACATCTGTTCACGCGAGTTGTGCAATGACTCCATAAAATCATATGCACGCACATGATTAAAGTTACAGAAATTCTATCAGAAAGGTATCGAGGTTATGAGGTTAAGGTTAAGGTTAAACCCGGAGATAATGTTTTCAAGGCTCGGTTTATCTAATTAACTTGGTGATAATGTAAAAATTGTGTTCTTAGATTCTAATGGGTTTGTAGTAATAATTTTAAAAGCCATCCCTTTAGTGATAACCATAACTAAACGTACAAAAATACAAATTTTACATTATCACCAGGCAGATCAAGCCAAACCACAAGTTAACAAAACAAAAGAAAAATAAAAAAAGAAAAACCGAAAATCTAACAGAAAAAATATATAATAAAAAAAATACTCATTTCCTTCGCACAGTAATGAGTCGATCTTTAATGAAACGTGTAATCGGTAAATAATTTCGATTACGTAAACCACAATTATATGCTTGTGACTTAACGCAAAGTCATACATACAGAAAAATTAAGTATAGGATAACGTACATATGTATATTACGTAGACAGCCCCGACGACGATGCTGCATTCGCTTTAAAGGATTGCATTTTCCATCACCTTCAGAATTTTTATTTCATTTTTCCTCGCATAGAAAATGCACAAGGATGCACGAGCGATGTTAAATTAGAAATGAACAACGCGCGAGAGAGAATTACATGACGCATACTCTCGACGCTTTTAAGGTGGCATCCGGTAGTGGATTAAAAAGAGGAGACTTCCGTCGTATGGTTAGAGAATTTTGATCGATCAAAGAAAGTATTTTCGAGCGTGCTCGTCTGCACACGCAGACACGACTACAGACGCTGACGCATTGTGCATACGTTATTTTTTTGCCGATGGTTCTCAGTCGCGAATCCTCAAGGTTATAGCGAAAAGCATTCTCTGCGACGCACGGTTGAAGTTGTTAACCTCTGATTCTCGTTAATGAATACATATTATTAGGCGCTTAACTGTGAGAACATGTATAAATCACATGTTCATCATTATTATTATCTGTCTATAGAAAACCTATGGCTTCATTCCACATTTGTCATGGAAAATTTAGAATCCATTGTAAAAAAACACACAGTAAAAAAACAATTTTATATTTATGTAAGAAAAGTGTCAATTAACGGTTAAAGTTAGATGTAATGATACTTAATATTCACAAAGGTATATTTTTACACATGTATTTTATATACACTTATTTCAGATATGACTGCACGCCAATTACTTTCGCGCGGACTTGCAACATCAAACTGAAATAATAATCTCACAAATTTTAAAAATAATCAGTTCAAGAGAGTTCTTTAAAGAGATTTAAGTAGCAATAAATCGACGATTAAATTTAATTTGTGAGATTATTATTATTTCAATTTGTTTGTGTTGCAAATTTGAAAGTATCGATGAGTAGTTATATATCTAATGTATATACATATATTTAAAAAACATACAAATAATAAAAAAATGTTATTCCTTTCCTTTTGTTTAATATATTCATATAAGCGATTATCTGAACTAATATTTTATATTTATTGTGTAAAATCAAGCAAATGAGAAATATATGGTTACATTAATATATTGTTGTAAATGTTCATGTTAATTTTACTAAAGAAATATATTTTCACATTTTTTTATATTTGCAAATTGTCTCAAGATATTACATTTTTACATAATATTTGTATTACTTCCCAACATATTCATCTTGAATTAGCAAAAATTTGAATGGACGTTTGGGACGCATGAAATGTGTTGATTCAGTACAAATTTTCCAATTCTGTAACCTACAGATTTTTTGTTAAAAAATAACTTTGGCAGAGTCGATTCCTACTTAGCATTAAATATAACGGACCTTCCGTGCATCTTGCCTGTCTGAATAATTGACGATGATGACGATGGTACGATATCTACATGCTTTAATTTCGCGCAAAACTTGCAGCTGCACGCGCACGTTCCGGGCATATAACGGACAAATAGCCCGTATGCATATTTATATGCAATACGGCTTGTTGTTTTCGCCACACTTGCTCAGATAATAACAGACCGTTAATACTTGCGCGTTACCGAAGCGATGCGCGCATGCAAAAGTAACATGCCGCATTAACCTGCTCAATCGCCAACCTCACCGAATATAACCTTATCAAGCAGCTACCGGTTCGCTTATAATTATTGTTTTCCCATCGGCGATTTTCAAAGTAGGTTGCGTTTTGTGTTACATGATACGACAACTCGCGCCCAGGACAAAGGCTATTTGACGCGCGTACCTTTGTTAACCTGACAACATAATTAATCGAGGGTAAAACTCCTAATTGATTGATCAAATGCGTGCGTACATATTCGCCAAACAAAATCTACTATGTATATTTGTTTTTTGTTCCAAGTAACATTCCAAGTAATAACTGAATGCTAGACTGAAAGAACAGTTTTGCTGAAGTATCCTAAAATTTAGACATAGAACGTTTAAATCTTGTAAAATGCTGCAATAAATTCAAACAATGATGTAAGAAATTTTAATATTCTATTTTAATATTCATGCGCTCAAACAAAATTAATTTGTAAGAATTATTAGTTATGGGCTCCCGAAATTAAGATAATATAAGAAATTAGGCAAATGAGAGTTCGGCGCGGTATTTAATGCACAATCAATGAGGTTAAGACATGACTTTTACGGAAGTTAAAACAAAAATGGGAGATTAAATTTTAACTTTACGGAGATTCGACTGTATGTATAATATACAAATTATATTTGACCTGCTGAATTCGAACGTTTCGACCAATTCTTGAGATTATCCTCAGCGAGATCAATAAAAAAAAAATGAAGCTTTCACCCTCCTGCGTATCAGACGAGTTTCTACTCAGCTGTGTAATTTCCAAATCCATATCTAGCTAAACTTTTTTATACACTTTATTTCCATGTATAAAAAAAATCGAATCTCTAAATATTGAAAAAAAAACCACAAAGTAAATGATAAAATTTTTGTGCTACGAAAAAAATCAACTGCTTGCAAAAATAATAAAACTGAATAGAATTATTTATAAGGCGGTATCTGCCAAAACCAAAGTGATGAAAAGAAAAACTATTTTGTTGATCACAGCGCTTGATCAGGGAATAAGGGAGGGACGAGGACAGTAGAGAGACAGAAAGAGAGAAAAGCGAGGGCAAATTAACCGGTTTGAAGAATGGCGACTCTCGGAGTCGACGATCGAGTCACGAAAAACTTGAGAGGCACCTGTAGTCCTTCGCCCCGTGTTACTCACACTCCTTAAAATTCGAGAAACTCCTGTAATCGTCGTTCGAAATGCATCATGGTGTCCAACGATGATTGTGCTGCGTCACAAAAGCGAACAAAGACAGAAGGGACGGAAAACCGGTGTAGCTGCGTGAACAAGAAAGGACAAGTAAAGAAAAGAAGTGAAGAAGAAAAAAAAAGAAAGAGACTTCCAGAAACTGGTTCCGAGGAATCAGTATACGAATACATAGTGATCTCGGTTTCCTCGGAGATTTCGATTCCACGGCCTTGAGCATTTCGGGAAATTATCCGAGAAGTTACGAAGAGAAGTTACGAAAACGTGGTCCGCACTCTAAATACGCGGAAACACGTGGTAGTCGAGATGGGTAACGCGATCGATACTTGGAAAATATCGCAGGTCTAGATAGCGGAAGCACGAAAAGTTTCGCGATAGGGTTTAGGGTCTAGGGTAGGTAGATAGTTTCGCTTAGGTATTACCACAAAAATATCAATGTCGTAATATCAATACTTTATTATCGTGTCAACTGATATAGCTCGCATGTATATGAAAATATTTTATAGGCAAAGTATACTTCGGTTGTTGATAGTCTCCCAAAGACGAGTTTTATCACTTTTTTTATAAACAACATGAAACGTAATGTCACGCAGAACAGACACTGACATAATCAAATCTTCATGAACAAGTAAGAAAACTATAAAAAAAAGGAGATATCGAGACACTCAAGTTTCGAGAGAATCGCATCATTACGCAAGATATTCTTACGCACACTTGACCTACCAACATACTTTCACTTTTTTTCCATTCAGAGAAAGAGAAGGTGAGTCTGTTTGCAATCCCTTTTATGTTTCGTACACGTGAGCAAATTGACGAAGGGATCCAATCAAAATCGCGAAGATCTAATCTCGCTTCCAAGTAAAAATAAAAGCACGTCGATAACGAGGGTTCTGCGATGGAAGTTACCCCAAAAAACCTCCGAGAATTCTAACAAATTCATCAGCCTCTTCTCAAACTTGAGCATTTTTTGCACGACTTCGTGAACTTTCAACGGGTAGATAAATTCGAAAGTAATATTATCTGGCTAATACCGTCCAATATCTTAAAATATCATTATTAACATCATGGGCGTGCCAAGATTTTGTTTAGGAGGCGAGGGAGCCAAATTAGAGTTAAGACTTGAATCCGGGGACGGAAAGAATAACATTCTCGAGTAGTATCATTGGATTTGTTTTTTTATATTATTATTTTTAATTAATCACTAGTAGATAAACAAAATCACACATTTAATTTACTAATTTATTTTATCTTTCTCTCGAAATTATAAACTGATTCTTTAAACTAGAAAAACTTAAATTTATATACATATTATAATATTATTTTGAAGTCTTCAGAAAATCTTTCTATAACTTTCATCTCCAATTCTTTTCTTTTTTTTTTAAATTAATTTCTTGCGAATACCATTAAGCATATTCCGTTTAAGCGATTTTAATTATTGTTGTTCTTTAAGATTTATTATAAAGCTTCCTCTTTCTTTCCCTGATAACGTCCATAATTAATATATTTTCGAGTTATTATCATGAATATAAACATTTATCAATAAAAATGAATTAACTTAAATTAATCAACAAATAAGATTCCCGATAATTAAAATGAAGGAAAGAAATAGTAGGCTTGATTAAAAATGTAGTCAAAACATCATTTATGTAACTTTTATTAAATTAGATATTTCAAAAGAATAGCTTTTTAAAAATTTTATAACAAGAATGACAGAAATAACATTTGATCGTGTTATAAGAATTCTTTTTGCCGAGAATGTTTGATTAATCAATCATTTTCAATCTAGTTCAAAAATAAATTTTCCTCTTTTCTGAAAAATTCATTTTTTTTAATTATATCACTTTTGAAGCATGCGAGCGAGATCATTATATGCTTGTGATAACGAAAATTCAACCGTGACGCACACGTAAGACGTAAAAGACAATGCTTGCCGAACAGACAATGTATTAAAAATAGTATGCCGTGTAATAAGATTTTTATTCTAGCAAATATAGCAATATATTTTAATCTATTCCTATCTATCTCCAAAATAATAATAACTAAATGAATTTTTACAAATATGTGTCACAAAAAGGTGACAATTCAAGTTTAACAATACCTAGAACAGATATTCAACTGACAATTTTCGGAATACTGTTATTTGTAGCTATATTGTATTTACCATGAGAATACCAGAGTGTTCGCAAACATTGCAAATGGTTCTTGACCTCAATGGATTCTCCTGTATTTGTTGCACTTCACTTACTAGCATTCGCGTCACACTACTGATTGCGTCATTAAGATAAGTATAATTGCAACGAACAATTTAACACGGATATCGAGCATAATGCGAGCACTACTGTCGAATAGTTTCAAAGAACACAGATTCCACGAAATACAAGAGTTAGAGGATATTTCCTTGTTTTTGATCTTTTTTTCTTTTGTTTTCCCACGATATGTTATACTCTACTGGATCCCTGTAAATCAATCGTTTATTGTTGGCTTACCGATTTATACATCTACACAAACCACAAATATTTCAGTTTAATAATTTTAAATATTAATCGAGCGTATGCAAAACAATATTATTGTATGAAAGTACTTTTGAGAGCTTTCAGGATATTATACCTTTCAGGATCGAAATAATATTTTTCCTAAATAAAAATATCTTTCTTTGTGCAATCCTTTCTATGTACAATATTTTTCGAGCCGACAATACAGTTTTGCACGAAATATACTGTATATCAGTGGACACAAATGACGTCAAACGTATCAGATAACAAATACGCAATATTCAACGCATTTCAATTATTACATTTTCTACGTTACAAATTTTATCTCTATATAATCCGATTTATAGCACGCACAAAACTGTCCTGCGTAACAATATTCTAGGATTAATCATTTCACTAGACCTTGAAATTTATCAGGTATTTTGCAATGTTTTACTATATACTAGTACTATCAGAATTTATCATTGCATGTTATTAGACTAAAACTTTTGCATTTGACGCGGTGTATTTTAGGGAAAACGGAGGCACACACAGTGAAATTTAAGTACAGGATTTTCAGATAAAGTTCACGGAGGCCTATAATTCGCGAGTTCCCTTTTACCAAGGGAAAATATCACATTTCCAAAGTTTCCGCAGGTAGAAGCAGGTAGAACCCCGTTTCACGGAGGGTTAATTTCTTGCATTCGACGTTGTTCGAGTCCCCTTTGTTCGTCCCGTAGCTATTATGTGGCCTCCGCCTCTCTCTTTCCTTCGCCGGCCTCATCCACTGGGGCGTCTCAAAGCGTGGAGGCGGCTTAATAATTCAAATGTTTACCGTCGCTTTCAAAGATAAGCTGATAAAAGCGTGCACTCGCCTCGTGCCAACCTAGGCAGCGGACTTAAAATCGTGCGTGTGTACGTATGCGCACGTCTGTATGTGCGCATACAAAAGGAGCGCGCGGATGTAGCGTAATTCTCGGTAACGCATTGCGCTCACATGTGCACATTCATGTACGCAGTGCATCGAATTAATCTCCGATCGGCGCGTCCCAGTGCCAAGACGTCACTTTCATTAAATCACCGTCACGCAGACAGTAACCTCGTTTCCGCTGCCGACAGTGCCGACATGGATACAATGTAATCGAAGAGCGTTGCGACATACACGAGCGAGCGATACGTTCTAGCTCCGGGTAAAAACATGGACTGATCTTTATTCCAACAGACGTAATTTGTTTTACTCCCTCCCTCCCTCCCCCTTTCAAGTTTCACGATATAAAAACCTAGAAATAGATTGCGCATGAATTAATTATCAAGAGAAAATCCTCTTTAAATGCACATCGAGAAATATCTGTATAACTCTCTTTTATTATTTCAAAGTGACACAATTCAAAAAATTAAACGATCCAGAAAAGGAGAATAATTTTTCAACTTGTCAAGTTAATTATTGGCTCAAATAATGTCGACAAAAAGAATATATTCTTAATATGTCATTTTTGTCATTTTTGTTTCATTATCCTAAAAAAAACCCTTTTTTTATAAATTGTGATTTTGACGATTTTTTTCTTAATCCCTTTTTTGAGTTTTCAAGATATTTACACGAACAAAATTTTTTTTTTTTTTATTTTAGTATCTTTCTCTGAGCGACACTTTCTACCTGTACTATTTTTCAAACTATAGATAGTCGTGACGATTTTTTTTTAATCCATCCTTTTGTAGACGATTGTGGCGATTTTTTATGAAGTTAAATTGGTTACTTTTGGTGATTAATAAGATAATATTTACTTAATTCATTCATGATACTATCTTCAAAATCAAGTTTCTTCAGTTGTCACTTTTTAAGTAAGAAAGCGATGTGTCAAAAATGATAAAGCAATTATCCGATTCTAACTGCCATCGTATATTGATAAAAAGAAAAATAGAAATAAAGCAATCTTGGTGAAGTTTCATTATTAAAATCTCATTATTTTATGCGAAATACGCCAATCTACCGGTAGTTGAGCCAGTGAAATAGTTCGATCAGTTTCGACTCGAATAACACGAAATCTAGGCACAGCTAAACACATCGACTGCGCAATTATGCGTGCAAAATGAAATTGTCCTCTCCACCAATAATCGAAACGCGTCCATCCGAGCACGATTATTGTTTCGAAGAGTGCATCGACAATGCTTCGTTTCGCAATAATCTCATCGTGCTGAGTAATACCTTTGCCAGACGGAATGACGATACGTTTGCGAATAGAACGCGCGCAATGCATCCAATGCGCAAATTGTCGTCCCGAATGTGCTCGCCAGATTATTTCACTTGACGATTGCCAACCGGCTGTCGCGTGCTATCATTTTATCACATGTTCAAAATGCGGAAATATTCCAATGAAGAAATTTAAGAATTTTTCGAATGTACTCAAAAGCGCCGTTATTTCATAATTATACGTATACAATCTTGGCCAAAAATAATAAGCTCCTTATTAATTATTATTTAATGTTTTAGTTGAAAAATTGATTTATAGCATTTGTTGTGAATTATCTTTTGTTTCAAGAATCCTTTAAATTTATGTATCGATCAATGACCAATCGGAAACAATATAGGTAAGAAAGTTCCAGATAATTAAAAAAATTACTAATACCTAATATTCTTTGCCAAGACTGTATTTATAATTGTGTTTTTCATGCAATTATATTTCGCAATTTTCTCTCTTTCTCTTTTATTTCTCATACTTACTTTAAAATAATATCTAAAGTATATAATATCTTAATTAAGGCAGACTTATCTTAATTATATATTGTGTGTGTGT
>Ga0157364_1005790_pt1 | contig 12640 bp, 11 predicted proteins | sample AttsexASBM2_FD_111476 | JGI IMG/M metagenome (GOLD analysis project Ga0157364, IMG submission 111476) | Fungus gardens microbial communities from leaf cutter ant in Ribeirão Preto, State of São Paulo, Brazil - Atta sexdens ASBM2 | ecosystem: Host-associated > Fungi > Mycelium > Unclassified ... | reverse complement strand
GATGGCGACAGCCGGCTGGCAGAGCCATGTCGTCGTCGTCGTCGTCGTCGTCGTCGTCGTCGTCGTCGTCGTCGTCATCGTCGTCGTCGTCGTCGTCGTCGTCGTCGTCGTCGTTCGTTCGACGGCGACGACATGGCTCTGCCAGCCGGCTGTCGCCATCCGCGCGGTCTCCCCTTCTTCCCTCCTGTTCAACCCATCGCTCGCGTTTTGGTTCCCCGCCTGCTCGATCTATTTCGCGACATGGATGCGTTTAGATAATGAAACGGAGCTGTCCGCGAAAAATCGCTTTCAGGTTTAACGCCGTTGAAGCCACATTACATCAGTTAATGTGATCCGACATCCGGGGTTAAGCGGGGAACACAGACTCTTGCATAACGCATAACACATGAGGCATAAGAAATTGAACCAACTAGAGTTCTTTATTTCATAGAAAGGAAGGAAATAAAGGATTTTGATTGGTTCATTTTCTTATGCGTTATACAAAAGCGCTATACTCTCCGTCTTAGCCGGGGTATCGTCGTTAGCGAGCGTTGAAATTACCGCCACGCCAGTATTACGTCGCCCGCGCGGTCTCTGTCTCTGTCTCTGTCTCTAGCAACCATTCATTTATTGTACCACCACCATTTATGTTAATTCAGATAAATATATTGCCGGCGCAATATCGTCTTTCTTTGGGGACGGCAAAACAACAAAATACCATTCGATCCCCAAAAAATTCACGTTGCTTATTCAACCATTTGTGTTAATTAATCTCTATTAAGCATGATGATTCGCATTACTGTGATTAGCGAGTAAATTTATTCGATCGCGATAACATTTTTCAAAGTTTAAAAAGTATTGACGCATTAAAAATTGACACATGTATTGTCGTTTTTCAGATCCTTCTGATCGTTTTTCAAAACTTTTTGGCATACTTGAATGCTTTTTCGAAACGAAGGAGAACCGTTTTGTTATTTTCATCGCCGTGATTGAGTTTTATAAATAATCTTGGAAAATGTTTGATTGCAATACGCTTCATTTCAATGAATTTTGATATGCAGAAGTTTAAACGAGATCAATGTATTTTTAAAATCGCTTTCGATCCATCAAACTTCATAGAGAAAAATGGATAGTCTTACAAAGCTAGTAAAGATGTCCTAGCTATTTTTTGTATTGAATATATGACAAATTTTACTTGCCTGAAAATAAGAAATGCCGGAAATCAAATATATGATCAAAAATATGTTATAATTATAGTAAAATCATTTAAATGATTATTATTTTGCAGTATAAAGTAAATTATATTATTCTTAAAACTATAAGCCCTCAAGATTTTACATACTTTTTGCCGCGCAATAAAGTCAATTTTGTCAACGTTAAAGCAAAAAATTGATAAAATAAATTCTATTGAAATGTATGGTAATTAATAGACTAAAAAATAATAACAAATTGTAGTAGCATGAAATTTACTCTACAAAATGTAAAACTTACATTACAGTGTGATCGCACGACGCTCACTTTTTTACCAGAAAAATGAAGTAAATTTTATATAAGTGGACGCTTATCCCCCAATATGGACCTGTCAATTTCATAAAATTTATTAAAATTCCAATGCATAAGCTTTATATTTTTCTCCGTGTTCGATGATTCGATCGAGGATCAAGTGGCTTTAGAAATTGTTTTAAACGTGTATTTTATTCTCTCTCTCTGTCGAGAGGATAGAAATCGATCGTAATACACCGTGTCGGGGCCGCAGGGAAATTCCGAAGTCTCATCGCCATAACAAACAAGGCATCAATCCGGTGGTAACTGATGTTGCGGCGCGCGCCGCAACTCGTTCGCGTAATTAGATCACGATTCTGAGGCGCGTAGCCGAAACCAAACGCGAATCGTTTCGTAGCTGAAGGCCAGCCGGATAATGGGACTTGGACGAGCCAATGTGATTCGTGAGCCGGCGAAAGGATCGTCCCGATTGCCGTCGATCGTCTCCCATCATCACGAAGGTATCGGCCCTCCAAAACCATCGGGGCTATGTTTTATGAAAGAGGCTTTGGTACTCGGCCCCGGCGCCGCTGCTGGCGACGAGTATACACGTCCTCTTCTCTGATTTCTCCCTTTTTTACTTTTCTCTTTTTCTCTTCATCCCTCAGTGCCAGCCCGACATGGCGTCCCTTCACCCAAACCATTATCTGTGTACTGCACGATTATAGGGCAACGGAACCGACAAATAGTCGCAGGCTAATCCATAGGCGCCAGCACAAAGGGACGCGTTCTCTTCGAGAGTATTTTTAATTTCTGCTGATAAGTGGGAATCAAAAATATTATCTTCCAAAAACGTAAGGCTTAGTTGAAAAAAAGATAACGATTTTTTAATTCATTGATTAATTTGCTCCGTAAAAGCTGCATTGATCAATTGAATTAAAAGAGATTATAATCGAAATAATTGAAAGTTTTTAAGGAAACTTTGAAATTTGATAAAAGCGAAAAGGAAAATTTTTAGTGCAATTCTAAAGTAATTTTAATTCTAGTGTAGTCCAGTGGCAACAATAAAAAAATAAACCTAATCAGAATATTAAGAGAATCAAGAAAATATGTTTGTATATCATAAGTGATTATATATCAGATATATGTTTTTATTATTTCTTGTATTGTCCTTTGTATTTGAAAAAGTATTATACGTCCGGAATAAAATCGTATATTCTATATATAATGAAAATGTTTCGCTGTCGACAAATGAAGATTTTTTCCTAGACGTCTTCGCTTCCTCCCGAGAATATGTGACTTTTGACGCTCATGTGAAGCACCCCCGGCGGAGATCTTCGTCTTGCGGCACATACGATTCTTCGCTACGCAAACAAACCCACGTAAACTCATACATCGGTTAACAATCCTCTCCTAGGTTTCAGCTCTCGTTGTTTGCAATGCTACCAAGATCGTTGTCGGCGTCCCTATGTTTGGACTATCGTCCAGAGTCACTGGAACATTTGAGTCTAAAAGTTTGCTACATCCCGTACAATATAAATATTTTATCCAAGAGATATCCTGACAATATACATACAACATACTTTCTCTAAAAGATATTCTTAGGTTTTTCAAAGGATACAGAGATGTCTTTAGGACATCCTTTAGAGATCTGTTCTGTGTAGGATTCTCTATTAATAAAAATGCAGAAAAATATCTAAAATTACATAAAGAGATATGTTTATTAGTTGTATTATTTTCTTTATTATCGAGCATCTTGACTTGAATTTAAGTTGAAATCTGCTGAAATTTTCTTGGAATTCTCTGAGGACTGAGGAGTGTTTTTTATATGTCTGATATTTTCAAAACGTGTTTTATTTTCAATTTCTATGGTCAAAGATATTATTAATAATTGACTCGACGGTGTTTCGCGAAGAGGAGATCGAATGCAAATCGATCGAAGAGTATCACGTTTCCTCGAACACCGCGATTTATCTTCGAGAAAGCCTGTGTTATCCGTTAAGACACTTGGAGAGCTCCTCAGATAATACGGCACTCAATGGCGATCAACAATGGGCAGCAGGTGCAACGCAAACAGGTGATGTAACGTCCACGCTCCGAAGACCGCCGATAAGGCAGCTCTCACAATCTCCTCTCCTTTTACCTGGCTGTCTCTCGAGTTACCTCAGGCTGATCTCGTTCCGCACGCGAATTGGATGCATTTAGTACTACACTCGCTCACTAAGCCCAGTTCCACATGGATCATGGTTAACTCTTAATCGAAGGTTTGTTCGCGTCGCATGCTCCAACATGCTCCTGCCATAGTTCCTACTTACTCTAATGAGTGTATTGAAGTGAGTAGGAGTTATGATAGAAGCATATTGGAGTATGTTTAGATTCAATTTATTTTTCATCTATTCTAGAATTGGAAAAAGACAATGAATAAATTAGAACCTCGGTTAAGAGTTAACCATGAATTATGGAACCGAGCCTAAGCGGCTAAGTAACAATTTAATGTGATTGGCTGGATCTAAAGGTAAGAACCAATCACATTCGACTGTTAGCCGCTCAGTAAGCGATTATAGTACTGTAGAATAAATCCACAATACGATAAGACTATCCTTTCTGCATACCCCAGGACTGAACATTTTTGCATGATTTATATTTTTTTCTTTTTCTTTTCACATTGAAAAAAAAAATAAAAGTGAAAGATGTTGAATTCTGAGATATGAAAAAAGAACGGGTCTGATGAGTGCGTTCAGTTTGGGCTGTAAACTTTCATATGCTGTAAACTTTATTCTATCTTCCTTCTGTATATAATGAATAATAAAGATAGAATAAGAAAAAATGAAGCTTACAGTACAGCGCGAGCGCTCAAATCGAACGCGAACATTCTTATGGCGCTGCCGCGGTACCGTTCACTTTCGTCGCGCCAGCAATCTCCAGACAGATCCGACGAGAGTGCGTTACGTTACGTAACGACAAGAGAACTTCGTTGATAACGAAAACGACTCGAGTTCATTGATAGCTTATCAAGGATTATTTACCGCTGGTGGATTCACCGCGAGCAAAATCGCGCGTGGCGTGGCAACGACGGCGTCCAAAGTGCGTGGCGTAGCGACGGCCGCAACGACGGCTACGACAACGTCTAAAGTGCGCCGCGAGGATGTACGTGGGCCGCGCACAGGCCCGCGCAATCGCCCGCACTTAGTCCCACGAGCAGCAAAGCGGCGAGCGGACACGTTGTCGGGAGCGAGTAGTCACTGTCACGTTCTTCCCGCACCGGTCCTACGACGAGCCTACGCCGATCCTACGTATGGACAGGAGCATGGAGCCGTCGACGGCTACGTATCTGGGTCTAGACCTAAGCACGCAGCAGGTAAAAACGACGGTAACGCATACTCGCCGCTCGGGATTGACACGCGAAAGTTCAAGCGCACTTGATCGATTTGCATTAAATATTCAAATAATCGCCCGTGAGTTGATTGTGTATCTTGAAACGAGGTGAAAATTACAAAAGTGAATGAATTTATTAAAATATTTACAAGGCAATAAATTTTTCGCGATAAAATATTCGCAGCTTTACGATTCACGATTGTTAATTAATATTCTTATAAAGATGTTTGGTAAAATAATTGATATAACTTACTTAAAATAAAAAAAAAAATATAAAATAAGTTCCAGAAACTCATTTAAAATATAAAATATACTATATAAAAATCGATAAAGAAATTGATTTATTTATGATTTATTTAAAATAAAATATATAAAATAGATTTCGAAAACTTATCTGAATTTTAAATAAGAAATAGATCAGAAAAAGTTATTTAAAATAATAAATACTAAATAACTCTTTTATTTTTTTTTAGTTTAAAATATATATTTCAAGTAACTTTATTGTAAATATGATCGAGCTCTGCTTATTAGCTTAAATATCAAAAATTGCCAATTTAATATTAATCTGATTCCACTAATGACTGCGTTTCAAGATCGAAAAATATTTCGGCGCGCAGTTTGCAGAATCAGATATGTATATAATTTCGCACAGAACGCTAAGTTTTGAACGCTAAGTTTTGAAAATATAGGAATTTTCTTATTTAATTATAATAAATATTTATTTTCATCGATTATATTACTTATAATTTTATTAATCAATACCTAAATTTACTTATTTTTCTACCTCATTTCAAGATACATAGGATATTTTTTATTTAGTGATATAAGTTGACTTAAGTGTCCTTTTATCTTTGTTATTTACTGAATATCAAGATAAAATGATATTTGTGTCGATTTGTATCACTAAATGAAAAGCGCTTTCAATTAATATCTCGGAGAGAAGAGAAATGTTGCTATTTCTAAAACTATTTTTGGATTCCTTTCGAATTTTTTTCTAGAGGCATAATTCAATGAACCTTACGATATTTGTTGACGCACTCGTGCGTAAGGATTATTTCGACGACCACTTGGAATTCGATTCAATCGGCACGATACCGATATTGATACAATAATGTGTTTAGCATTTTAATTTTAATCTTGCGATTCCTCTCGCCCAATTCGTTCCGGAAACGAAACTCGAATACTGTGAAGTAAAGTTTTTTTAATCCCGCAATAGACTGCACTAGAACTTTCTTTCTCGCTTTCACCAGGTATCGAACATATATATGTATATAACTATAAGTTTCAAAAATGTATACGACTTTAGGAAAAAAAAAAATAGCATATAAGCACACATAAAAATGATCGTTCTTATTCGTTAAAAAAAAAAATATATATCGGATATATATGATTTATTCTTTTACGTTCGTAGTCGTAAAAAATTGGAGTCACCGAAATTTCGGTTTCCTAAAGCCTGTGTCACACTACGCATTGAAGAGAATTGCGAATTAAAGATTATTCGAACAGTTACATAATTTTAATTTATGATTAGCTAAAATCTTTAGTTCATAATCCTCAAGCTCCAATGCATAGTGTGACATGAACTTTAGAAAACTGAAATTAAGGATGGACGATCCTTCGTGAAAAAGTTACGCGAAAGAATTTGCAATTATGCGTGATATTCTTTTTTTTTTTTTCGAAAAACTGCGATCGTACGAAGTATTTCAAGATAATTATATGCTGAACCGCTATGCACGCGATATAAATCTCATTTCCTTAAGTATCCCGGATGTTCCTGGGAAAAAGTAACAAAAGCACGGTGGCTTTAAAACGTGCTAATTATCTGAAATCCATGTAAGTGTAGTTTAAACATGAGCATCTTTGAAACTTTCCATATATGTTACGGCAGTGTTCATCCGCTTTTAATTCGATTTCTTAAATTCTTTCGTTAATTGCCACGCAATTCAATTAATAATAATTTCTTCGTCATCAATGCCCCCATTCACTTCGCGAGTGATAACCTTAGGACGAGTGTTTACGAGTTTCATTAGCGTCGAATAAAGATGACCCGGGAGGCTGGGGTTTACTCAGCTCTCGCGTTAAGCAGTCTTAAAGTATGTCAATACGACAGTTAGCTGTTTCGTAAGGTATTTTACGCAGGAAACACGCGATCAAGTCAAAAGAGGAGTCTCGAAGCGCTCTGACGTCTTCAGGAGGGTCACTATTATCTAATAGTATGATAACACGAGTCTGTCGGCAGATAAAACGAGCATGGAAGAAAAACATAATCTGCGAAACCGTAAAAATGCGACGAAACAGAAATATTATGGCCGATAATTAACAGATTAATTCTTTTACAATGTAAAAATTTGCACACCGCGGAGTACAAACATTAAGATGCACATAAATAATATGATTGTCGCACTGTGTATAATATATTTAAACTACACAATGTATTTGTAAAGATTTCTAGAGCAATATTATAATTAATTGATGTATATCTATAACTCAGAGAATATAAAAAGACTGAATCTTTTAATAAGTAATTTTTTACTATGGCTCGTATTTAGAACACGCTTTTATCGATAAAAATGCACTTTTATTTCTAAAATTCTATAGTATACGCAACGTAAATTATAGCACGCTAACATCATTATAAGCACATTCTGAATACGGGCCTATGTATAAATATGTATATTAGAAAAGTATAATGAAATAAAAAATAATACAAGGAATATATATACAATTTTTTTTTTATAATATGTAACTCATGAAGAATAGTATTTTAATAAATTATAGTTTCTCGAACATTAAATTGAATTCATTAAATTATATTCAATTATTTAACATCGATGTTATTGCTGTTATCCGAACGTATGATCACGTAGGAATTATTCAAAAAATCATTAGCCATGTCCGCGTTCAGACTAACTGATCAATTTGATTTCAGCTGAAAGCAGTGGTAGTTGATGATAATCTAGCCATTCTTCACGAGACCAGCGTGCAATTCGACAATGATCTACCAGAATTTAGGTATGATTAAAAAAAAATCTCTAAATATAAGAATATTATTTTGTGTTTTGTCTTGTTAGTAATAGTCGAATTAATTGTTTTTTTCATTAAATAAAATTAAAATTAAAATTAAATATTATAAAATATTTTTGTTTATGTTTATATATATGTATATATATAATATATATATATATATATTTAATGGCTAACATGATAACAATGATTATCATTGTATATTTATCATAGATATATGGTCTAATTAAAAATGTCAGAAAACACTTGTAGTATTCAACGAGATATAAATTACGTTTATATAACAAGAGTACATTCCATTGTTGCAGAACTTACGGAGGAGTAATACGGAAGAAGGAGGAGTCTCATGTTGTGGTGGTGCCTTCTCTGATGTGGATTAAGGCCTTAGACATGATACTAGACAAATTACGCGTCTGCGGCGTCGACTTTAGCAAAGTAGCAGCCATTTCTGGTTGTGCGCAGGTGACACGGCCATATTTAAAATAAAATCAATTATTTTACAAATATGCCATAGAGATAAACGTAAAGTATGTTTATTTTATGACATTTTAATGATACGAACAGCAACATGGCACAGTCTATTGGAGCAAAGGCAGCCGGAATCGGTTACAATGTTTGGACCCAATAAAATTTTTGCACGAACAATTTGCTACGTCATTTTCCGTGACTCATTCACCCATATGGATGGATTCCAGTACGTCAAAAGAATGTAGCGTTTTGGAAGAGATCGTGGGAGGTCCTCACGTAAGCATTAAATTATCCTCATTCGTTTGCCTGCGTGTAATAATGATGGATACGAAGTACGCAAAAATATACGCCAAAATATTTGGCGATATCATACATTAAAGTTTATATGAATGCACATTTATTGGCAATATTAGCTTTCACAAAGATTTATTTCCGCGATGTGAAATTTTCTAAACTCACAGTTGTAACTATACGAGCTAACAAATTGGCTAAATATTTAAAGTAACCGGCTTAGATTTAGTGTACACACGAACTGACAACGTTTATCCATATGGTGCTGTGATTTCAGAAATTAGCGGAAATAACGGGTTCACGGGCATACGAGAGATTTTCAGGACCGCAGATTGCAAAAATAGCACGCACGAAGCCGGAAGCTTACTGCAACACTGAGGTATTACCTACTAAAAACTCGTGGCTTCCTTCGAAAAAATGAAAATGGCAATCCGATCGAGGTATTCGTTACGTATGACTACATTGATTGAATTGATTGATTTGATTGAACCTTATTATACGTTGTTTATTTCGTACGCTTCCCTCATGAGTATGTTAGTTTTCCAAAGTATTAATGCACAATATCGAATTTACAATAACTCGCCGTTGATTTAACATTACTTCCTCGCATTACTTCCTTTTAATATTTCGCTTGACAGAAATAAAAGTTTCTGAGATGTAATCGCCGTGTGATTTGATGCTTCTAAATATATCACGATGACCGAAGCTATGCGTCATATGCTTGTGCCGCTTCTAAAACGCGTCTAAGGCGAATGTGTTATTATTTATGTATGACCCGTTCTCTTTCTCTTTTTCCAGAGGATCTCGTTGGTGAGCAACTTTATTGCCTCCTTGTTTCTGGGTGATTATGCACCTATCGATTGGTCGGATGGCTCGGGTATGAATTTGTTAAATATCTGTACGAAAGACTGGGATGATATGTTGTTGGAGGTAAAATTGCATTTATATACAGTATGATATGTTGTGTATATTTCATTGTATACTTAATGTATATATTTATAATAGACCTGCGCATCAGGACTGAGAGAGAAACTAGGAAACCCTGTTTCATCATACAGTGATATTGGGCCTATTTCACTTTATTTTGTGGAAAGATTCAGTTTCAACGAGAAATGTAGGATAATCGCGTTCACTGGGGACAACTCTGGCTCCTTAATAGGTATGTAATATTAGGTGTAGTAAAAAAAAATCCATTATTTTTCCATTCTTCATGCAAAAATAATGGATTTCTTTTTACTACACCTAATATTACTCTTACTCAGCCACGATTTTGTTAATAAGAACAACTTTAAAATATCCTATTGTATTCACAAGAGAATGATACGTAGGTATGAGGCTAAAAGAAGGTGATATCGCTTGTAGTTTAGGCACAAGTGATACCTTACTTCTATGGTTGAACAAACCTAAAACTATAACGGACGGTCACGTACTATGCAATCCAGTAGACGATGAGGCCTATATGGCGTTACTTTGGTAAGTATATTTATATTACGATTATTACGATGATAATATAAAAAATAATTTTGTATTGCAGCTTTAAAAACGGTTCTTTGACACGCGAAAGAATACGGGATGATGCTGCGCAAGGTAGCTGGCAGATATTCAATGAATTATTAGAAAGTACACCGCGAGGAAACTTTGGCAATTTTGCCTTATATTATGATATACAAGAGATCTTACCTTTCGTCATAGGAGATTATAGATACAATAAAGCCAATGACGAGATCTCTCGATATAGTTCAAAAGAAGTAGAAGTGAGAGCGTTAATCGAAGGTCAGTTTGTTGCAAAGAGAGCGTACGCTGAAGACTTTGGATTTGTTATCGGCAAGTAATTCTCTGCAAGCTTGTCTTTTATGACTTTATTTTGCAAAAATTTTTCTAATAATTTTTTTTTTATGAAGGACGTAATACTCGGATAATTGCTACGGGAGGTGCATCTATAAATAAAGCTATACTGCAAGTACTTTCCGACGTATTCAATTCGCCAGTGTACATCTTGGTAAATTATTATATTAATCTTTGTTACATTATTATATTATTCATATTTACACAAAGATCATATTCGTTATGTCCGACAGGAAGCAGCTAATTCGGCTATGATGGGTGCGGCATATCAAGCAAAACATGGTTTATTGCAAAATAATTGTAGTTTTGATGAAATTACACGCTGTTTGCCAGAATTGACGCTGGTATGTCAGCCTTATGATGATGCTGAATCGGTAAGTAAAATGAATTTTTGAATATTTTTTTATTATCACAATTGATTATATTAATATTTTTAGATTTACAAGCCTATGACCATACGTTATCGCAAAATAATAGATCAGATATTGAAGAAACGGAGCGAACAGAAGCATATATAAAAATCTTGTATATAACATAATGTTCTAAAGAGGCTTTTTATACATAATATACTCAAAGTAAACACAAAACAAACAGATTTATACTTTTTGAGAGAATTTTTCTATATATTTTCAAGTAATTTAGAAATTTATACAATATATCTTTTTGTATTTAAAAAAAAGCATTTCATATGTGGGTAAGAATCGTACAATATTTGTACAAGTGTATAAAAAATGCTCTTAACCTCAATTTTAATTGTAAATATTTTTGAAGATTTAAAAGTAAAATGGTGATTCTAATATATAAAGTGAGAGAAAGATGTATCTATGAAATATCTTGAAATAATTTATAAATTACTACCTTAATTTTATAATTTTAATAATTATAGAGATATACTGATATACATGTATCAGTCAAATTCAAAATAAAGCATATTACATTACACGCGATACAAAAGAACTCGAGCTTAAATAACAATAAAATAATATTTAATGTAATATTTATTAAATTATAAATTTTTATTGTTATGTTATTAGACTGAGCTTGAATAAATGTAATATATTTTGATATATGTTATTTTAAAATCATTAAAGCAATACAATTGTTAAAGCATTGATATAATATGTCATAATTATAATAATTTTATATTCTTAATTTATAACAGTCACCTTTTTATATATTCTCCCTTACTTTTTCCTACCACCTCTCTCCTTTGGCAACAGGTTGATAACATTACCTGAAGTTAAGTTATAATACGCAAGAGTATTGTTGTCTTTGAAGAACATTCCCTGGAAGCAGAAAATTATATTTTTCAGAATTTCGTAATAATTCGTGTATAATGTGAAAAAAATTTATTAATGATCATTACCTCATACTGCAACTTTTGCTTTCCAGGTGGCATACCAATTTGCTCGTGAATAAGCGCTTTCATAGTCGCTACAGTATCGCTTATTTGTAAAGTAATATTCAGTGTCTGTCCATTTAATTTCCATTCAGCCTTCTCCGTCATCATAGGTACAGCAATGTTAATTTGTACGGGATCCTAAAAAAAATTATATATTTTTTTAGAAGTTCACCACAAACTTTTTGATAAATTAATGAACATTAATCTTTTCACCTTATTTCTAGCAAGGAATTGTTGCTCCGGAATTAATGAGTCTTCAGTTCTCAATTTCTTAGCTTGTAGCTCTTCTTCCAGCGGTTTATTAGCAGGATGTTTTAATCCAATCTTCAAAAAAAGAAAATAATTAAAATTAATTAAATCTTAACCCTCTCCTATGATGCGACTACCGGCTTCTATTTTACAGAGCTGTTACCATGCGCTGTTCAACAGAAAAAGAAATTTCATTATTAATTTCTTTTGATCTATTTTGTTATATTGATTAGATCATTAGATGAAATATGAACAAACAGCAATATTGGATCGCATCCAATCCTTTCTGAATATTTTGAAAATTCACTTTACCATAGGAGAATTAAACTATAATACAATAGTTCATGCAATTGTATTTTATTCCAAATTACTTACAGCAGACGTCATCGGCGGCTGTATTGGCGGTGGTGTTGGCATGAACGGTGACATTGCTGGAGCTGTCACAGATTTATTTCATTAAGATTAGCTTTATATATATATATATATATATATATATATATATATATATAAAAAAAAAATATATAT
>Ga0157364_1005789_pt1 | contig 12640 bp, 6 predicted proteins | sample AttsexASBM2_FD_111476 | JGI IMG/M metagenome (GOLD analysis project Ga0157364, IMG submission 111476) | Fungus gardens microbial communities from leaf cutter ant in Ribeirão Preto, State of São Paulo, Brazil - Atta sexdens ASBM2 | ecosystem: Host-associated > Fungi > Mycelium > Unclassified ... | reverse complement strand
TATGTCCCACTCGAATACAATTTTTATCTGAAACATTTTTTCGTCCATATTTTCCGAGATATTTGCCTGAAGCGATTAAAATGAAACACACAATATATTTATAGATATATGTGTGAGATGATAAAAAAAAAACACATATATATATATATATATATATATATATATATATATATATATATAGAGTATATCACAGTATTATTTTTATATTATTTATATAAAAAGTATAATGTATACGCGTATAAACATAATTTATTTTTTTATTTATTTTTTTATTTATTTTTTAAAACAGAGTTAATAACGGAACGCTGGTTACTATCGCTTTGGTTTTCTGTAAGCTTATATCATATTAAATTAATCTCACTGCATATTCATATTATACGGTAAATTTGTTAGTCAGATCGAAATGTGAGTTTTTGTATATAAATCAATGTATCTCGATTGTGCATATCGATTAAATATACGCATTTAAATTAAGATGCTGCTTCATATCTTATGAGACTAAACATGTATCTAAATATAAACCAGATAGCGCAACCATATTTTCGCTACTTTTCTTCTTTTAAACGCAAAAGCTTTTCTTTCTACTCGTTTTTCTATCGGCATTCAGCGATTTTTTGCGAATCGAAGAACACATGACTTTTACGAAAAAACTCAAGAAAGAGAGAATAATGCTTTGGTTACCTGCATGAACATCGCTAAAAGTCGGAATGTTCTGCCGAGGAAAAGTAAAATAATGTTGACGACGTTTAATCTGTGCATCGCGCATTCGCATCCGATGGCAAATCACAGTAATTACTTTCTTCCGCGCAGGAGAGTTACGGTATTTACATAGTAATTGCTGCCGCAAAAATCACGCGAGAATGCGACAGCTGACGCGCCGCGAACTCGCACTCTCGTCGCGCCGTCGCTGGTGGTGGATCGTGACGGGATCATCGGCCCGAGCTATTTTGCAACGGCCGTTGCCGTCACGCGAAAGCCGCGGTCACCGTGTAAACAAACGAAACTGCCGGCCTGAATTAATTGAAACTCCGTCGAGATGTGTGCGCGCACGTACGAATATTCATTCGGCCACTGTGGGATTTTCGCGCGTATCGCGTCGTTCGTCTGGAAACACTCAACTCTGAGTCTTGTCATCAACTCCATCGTTACTAATAACTTCTTCTTTCTTTGATCAAATTGATTCAATTTTTTTAATCAAAGAAAATTAAAGGAAGCTCGTCGAATATCAAAGAATTAAATATGACGAGATAATAACATTTGAAACCTACGCTGTTAAATTTGTGATTTCATATTATATTTCACACTATTTCTTTTTTGTTATTTTTAATCAATATTAAGATTAGTACAGGACCATATAATTAACTAACATAAGTATAAAGAGAAGCACCAATTACGATCAAAGTTATAGGTATGTTGGAATAATAATATATGTATTTATAAATAAATTTTTCTTAGATAATATGATTGCGCACCGATTATTTTCGAACTTGCAATACAATCGAACTTAAATAATTATTCCTCTAAATTAAATTACATCATCGATTTGATGCTACTATTTTTAATTATTCCGATAAGTCACCAATATATATATCTATATATATATCGTTGATTTATAACTAAAATAAAATTATAAATACAATAATTTAACTTTATAAAATATATTAAATTTGATTCAAATTTAGTTTATCATTTACTAAGTACATACATTAATATACAGAGATGTTGCTTATTCTAAAATTAATCATAAAAATGAATTGATTCATATTTTGACATACATGGAAATGAAGAATGTATTAGACGTACAATCCCTGTAAAAAAAATTAAATTTGGAAGTATGTTTAATATTTACACTTCAAATAAATGTATATACATATAAAAAAGTTGTGTAAATAAGACTATATTTTTGTTTAATAGCATATTTTTATTAATTTTATTTATTGTTAAAAATTTATTGTTAAAAATTAAAATTATTTTTTAAATGATAACAAATTTATATTTTTTTTTATAAGTTCTTTAAATATTTAAAATAAATTATGCAGAATTTAATTGCAATTCATCGATTAGTTACAAAAATATCGAACACATAACTATTTTGTTTTTTTACTGGACAATTAGTTCATGCATCGCAATGTAACTCTACGTAAATAATCTTGAATAATGTATTTATATATTAAATAATTGAGATTTTTATCATTTATTTTATAATATATTTCCATATATTTTTATTAGAGCACAGATTAAAAAAATGTTACTATTTAATAATACTATTAAAATAACTTATGATCTAGATTCCTAGACAGTAAACTGTCACCAAATTTGTCGTATTATTTTTAAAGTGATTTAGAATAATCTGTAATTTTTTAATAATTTTGAAAATATGTATAATACATTCGTAAAAATAACAAAATTTTATTTTTAACTCAAAGAATTGCTCCTATCATGTGTAATAGTGCAAGCAGAATAATTGCTGGTCACGATAACATCAAAATAACGTTATACTAAATGGTAATTGATTGAGATGTGACTTTTAGTAACAAATAATTTTAGTGTCATTTTGGCGCTATTTTGACATTATGATGATTTGCGTTCTGTTTAATAAATTAGTTGGCATAATAGTAATCGAATGTGTAGTTTCTTATCATGAACTCGTTGAATAAAACTCGTTAAAGTTACTAAATGCATCACGCATTATCTACTCAAAATTAAGAAGAGTACGCAGTCCTCGAATTCAATGTAGTTATATCTCACCTCGAGAATAAACGCTGTAAATTTAACGAAATATCGACGACAGCAAACTCACCGATGTAACGAGACTATCGGCTGCGAACATCTCGCAACGGCGCGGCGCGGCGCGAATGCCACAGTCGCCGTGTAAATAGACGAAATTGTGCGCCAGAATTAATTGAAACTCCGAATGAAATGTGTACGCGCAATGTATGAATTGATCGACTCATAGTGCGTCAGTAGATTTTATCTTTTCACCTCTTTTTTGCACTTGAAATAGTGCATGAAGCGAGAAGGATGAAAGAAATGTACGATATGTAATTAAATGAAGATCTCAGAGTTGAAGAACATAATTAGGCTTCTGTTTCATTATATAAAAACTTTATTCAGCTTTGAAAAGATATAATTATAAATATAATTATAGAGAAATATTTTTATAGAATTTAGTACAATTATAAAGTTCGTTATAGAAATATTCTGAAACTATCATATGTTAGAAAATAATAAAAGAATATGGTATAAATGGAAATTAATTGACGATCAATATAATTTATAATGTTATTTTCAGCTTCAGTTTATTGTGTTTCAAGTCCGATAAACTAAATTGACGCGCAGTTTATAGAACTGGAAAATGTATTTGCATGTTATTGAGCATCAGCATCCGCTTCGATTGAAAATAGAATTCTTTCTATATTATTATTATATATAGAATACGATAGAATGAAATTATTAAAGAATTCGTAGATGCGAGGAACAAAGGGTATTCTATTTTATTCTATGTAATATTTTACTTACCTTCTTAATTTCTTTTTCTTATTATATAATATTTTTCTATTATATGGAATTATTGAATATAACTCTAATTTATGATTTTGTGAATGAATCTACTGAATCTATTGAACATAGATAGCTCTAATTAGTTTATGATTCTATGACTTATAAATTGAATTATTAAATGCTCTCAAACATGATGAAAATAATTTTACATATTAACGTATTTTTATTTATTTAACCAGCGAAGGCTGTCTATTTTCTTCCTGTTGAAAAAAATCTGAAAAAATCTTCTTATTACGACTTTTATTGCGAAAATTTCTTCTTGTCAATTTTCCCATGATAGCGATCACCGCCGCCAGTAAGATAATCATTAACGAGGTGTCCGTGAATGTTAGAATCGTGCCTTTCTATTTTTAACACGAATGTTCTCTGATCATTCTCTATACGACTGTATTATATAATTTTTTGAAGACAGAGGGTACCAAGAAATAGAAACTGAATTCTTTTGTATTAATAATATCTCTGTTCATGATATCTTTGAATTTGCAATTCTTAGTTTTAAGGATAAATTTTTTGCTGAATTTAAAATGAAATGTATTACAAAAACTCATTAGAGATTTTATTGTAAATTTTTATTATTTAATACTATTTTGATAATGGATTTTGCTATTTTGATAGTTGTGTAAAATTATCTCTTAGAAATAAAATTTCGAATTAGAATTTTCTTATTAAGATATGAATTTTACAAAAAGCTCGTGTGATTTACTAAACTATAAATGAATAATGAGCTATGTAACGAACAATATAATATTTAATATTTATTTATATAATCAAACTACAATTATTTAATTATCTAAAACGATTCAACTTTTACTTAAGTAGTCTTTTTCAGTTATTTAACTAATATATATTTTCCTACTGTCTATGACTATATTAGTTACTTGTTTAACATTGATTGAACTACGCTGTTAACATCATTAAATTTTGTGACAATTCACATTTTCGTTCTTATTCGCTTACTAAGTTCATGTGTGAATGTAGGATGGCGTGAAGTTCGAATATTCAATAGTCTATATTTTCGTCATGTGGTTCGAAATGTTTAAAATTCTTCGGTCATTGAAATTTTTTGTGAACCAAATGTTTCTTAATTATGTCGTTTATGTACACCTTTTTTATGTAAAATAATGAAATTATTTAATATTTTCTTAAATTCTGGTTTTTCGTTTATAAAAATTATGATGATTAATATTTAATAAATATGATTATTATGTAAAAAACTTACATTCGTCAATACAAAAAAACCGTTGTGGACGTCAGAAGAAAATATTACACAATTTCATTATTTTACAAAATTTCATTATTTTAAAAAATGGATATGTAATTAAGAAACATTGAACTCATAAAGAATTTCATCATTGATCGAAGAATTTTATGCACTTCGAATCACATGACGAAAATATAAACTATTGAATACTCGGACTTTACTCCATCCTGCATTCACACAGGAACTCAGTAAGCGCTTAAAAACGAAAATGCGAATTGTAACAAAATTTAATGACGTTAACACAAGTGTAATTAATGTTAAACAAGTAATTAATATAGTTAGACATATTATTTAAATATCTGAAAAAGATTAAGTAAAAGTCGAAACATTTTAGATAATTAAGTACTTGCAATTTGATTATATAAATAAATACTAAATATTATATTGCTCGTTATATAATCTTATTGTTTATTTGTAACCATCTTATTGTTTAAAATCTTCTTGTCTTGTAATCTCTTGGTTTATCTCAAATTAAATCTCAAATTCGGGTTATTAAGATAATTATTATATTGTTGGCAGATTCAGTTATCTTTTCAATCGGGTTATTAAGATAATTATTATATTGTTGGCAGATTCAGTTATCTTCACGATCGTTTTAATTTCATGGGTTAATATAGTTATTTATTTTAAGGATTATTGAGCTTGTTTCATATTTTGCTATTAATGTGCCGCAATGAACAAATTCCATCTAAATTTTCCATAAAATTAATTAAGCCGCTTGCCAAGTTTAACAAATTTCATCATACAAAATGTCAAGATTGGCGAAAATGCCTGGAACGTTGCAAGTCGTGAAATATATATGAGATCAGATTATCGTTGTCTATTCTAAACTCTTCGCGAACTCCTCTCCGCGAACGGTAATCTTGATCCGTCTTAAGTATTTAAACTTTTCGCAAAACTTTCAGTTGAGTGAAGTTCGCTTTCGTAGATTTTTATAGTGTTCGAACATTCTCGAAATTTTTACGAACTCAAACAATGGATTCTTCTTATTGGACTTTCCCTGAATATTCAAATATCAAGTAGAATCATACCGTCATGATGAAAGTACATGGTCTGCAGCAGTTTTTTTGAGACTCTGCCGGAATATCTGTATCCACCCAATCCCATTCGGCGTCCTTTCAATCCTTTCGTTCCTCTCTATCTACGGTAATTCCAATTGAACGTCGTCGAATCGAGAGACTCGATCGAAGTGACTTCGAATGTGTCGCGCTCGCTCTTCTCTCTCTCTCTCTTTCTCTTTCTCTCTCTCTCTCTCTCTCTCTCTCTCTATATATATATATATATATATATATATATATCCGTACATATACATGTATATATACGTATAGCTAAAATTGCATGAGAGAATGCGATGCACAGTTGAATCTGGTCTTACGAAAATGGGCGCCATCCTCCTCAGATGAGAATTGCCGTCAATATCGTAACCAAGTTAAAGGAACATTGCCTTTCTTTGTACCTCATCAAAATGCAAAACTGATTAATGTATTAAACAAACACTTCGTGAAATTATACTGCAAAATAACATTTGCCTCACAAGTATTGTAAAAAATTTTCCTTAGTATAGTACAATTATTGTCATAATAATATTAGCCCTAAATATTAACCCAATATTACGTGCGACGCGTGGTCTACATGATATAAGTAGTAGATGAGACTGTAAGAATAAGAAATTAACCAATCACAATCAAATGTGAGAAGAATAATTGACTGTGATTAGACATCTTCTTACTCTTACAGCCTCATCCACTATTGCTACTGCCATTATAAACCATTATCCAATATAACCTCGTATTTAACCAATATATTGTTATCAGGATTGTTCGGATCTTTATGCGAAAATATTTTTGCAATTTTTACGTTTGTCTTTATTTGAATAGAAAAGCATATTCCAATCAAAAAGAATAATTTCATCGATAATTTACGAAGAAAATGCACCATGCTATCGAATTTGTACTAAATGTATGTCGTGGATCACATTCTTTCTCTCAGCTGAAAGTTAAATCCTATCCGTCTGTATTAGACTAGGATGAAATGCACTCCCGTCATCCCTTTACATTCCCCCATCTGTACGTTGCAGGAAAAGAATGCCCTCGCAGGATATGAGGTTCTGTCCATTAGTGCGTTACGTCCTTGTACGTATGGCGGACGTACGGTAAAATCGACTGTTGATTCGAGCGGAAAAGCATCTCTCACATTCTAACGGATTTCCTCTTTTTACCCCTTTCCGTCTCTCGATTTTATCGAGACCTGACTATTTTTTCGGAGATGACATTGCGAAAGGTCGAATTTTATGGTAGGTACACTTCGAATAACATTTTCGTAAATCGGAAATGTGTGACCTTTATCATTCGCACAATTTAGTTTTTAACGAAATGAATATTGGATGAACCGTGTCGTTTGTTTTTACCGTCCATTTAACAGACGATTTGTAAAAATATTATTTATATAAAACACAAAAAAAATGAATATTTGTATTCATTTCTTTCCCATTGATGATACTATCTAGCAATTTTTTTTTCAATATCAACAAGTTATTTTAAACTACGTTTGCACAATTTTTATATATTTTTTAACAATCTATAATAGAAGATATGTCTATAATAGAATATATTGTGATCCTTTTAACGTTGCATAAAGTACTAGCGGACGTGATTCAATTATTAGACAAAATGACAAAAATTTTAAATGATATTATGAAATAGGAAGGCCTATAGGGCTATTAAAGGCTCATAAAGTCGAGGCTAAATCTTTGCATAATTCAATGTGAATTTATATATATATATATATATATATATATATATATATATATATGTGTGTATTATATATACAATATATTTCTATTTCTCATTGGTTGTATTCTTATATGTATGTACGGCTTAATAAGATTTTTATTGTTTAAATATTAAACTTTTAATAATAGGTATGACTATAAATGTAATAAATTCCTCTTATTAAATTTTATTTCTTCTAATTATTTTTTTTTAATCTTACAAAGCAATCTTACAAACAAATGAATTTATTTAGAGTAATAAGAAATTATACAATTTCAAACAAATTGTGCACCGATTATTTGTCAGTCTTGAAATACCTAAACCGAAGCTTTGAAGTAGTAATATCACAAATAAAAATATTAAAAGTTATTTGTTATTTAATTGTATTGTTCTCTTCATTTTATAATTAATATTGTATATTAATAAATAACGTTGAATATTATACTTATATTTTTCGTGCTCTGAACAATGTTCTTTAAAAATATTTGTATCTCTCAACGACTGAACTTATCTCCGGTAATCGCTGGCGTAATGCTAATCTTCTAGACGAGTACACGTATCCTATAATAAGATCAGTATTAAGTAAATGGAACAAAATGATTAAAAGAAACGATGGCGTCTTGCCCTAAATAGATTTATGGAAAAATTATTATATTTTTTCTGAATTGAGATAACATTTTCTTGCGAAAATTGCTTTCTATTAATTTAAAGTTGCTATTTATTAAAATATTTCAGATTTTCTATATAAAATTCCAATAGGTTTAAATCTTAGATTTTCCATTATACTTGAATGACTATTCGTGTTGCTTCACTCAACATGGGTAATCACACATCATTTGTAATGTGCGCATACGTGCATTATGGCGAAAGTTTATACAGCTATCAATCAGGTTTCCATTAAAAATTCTGAATTCTTGAATGCATGTGTTTGCCTTCCCATGACCTCAATTACTCATTGACGTATACGGAAATCTGCTAAATAGATGAAATCATCCCTAAGCCTGCGGCTCTATTCGGACATCAAATTTCAGAAGTGGATTTGGTGCGCACGTGCGGGCACATCGTGGCGCGTCAGCTCGAGTATAACTGCTCGGAACATGTGCGTCCGTGCTTATTGCACACGTATTGTACGCTTTCAACCGAAACGAAAGCATGAAACGTTTTCAATAACCTAGAAGATAAGTGAAATTATTTAAACTAGGAAAATTGAAAGACGCGGTTTATGTATGCATAAGCGACAAACTTTACAATAAAATTAAAAACACAATTTTATTGATTCTTACAGAGAAAGCCAAGTATCTCGTGTTCTAAACACACAAGAATGTAATACATTTATATCATAATTTATTATTCAATTTTTTAATTCTCTAAGAGCGCCTATTGTATATTTGCAATTCACTTTAAAATTAAATTCGAGATAAATTCGGAGTAAATTCAGAATCAGTGCAAAATAGTTACATTTAAAAATTAGACGAAATCGAAGACGAAATTATCAGAGGACGTTCCAAGATATAACCAAGATATAACAGTAATCAAAACTCTACATAGTTCGCGTCACGTAAATTAATGATGATAATAATAATAATAATAATAAAACTTTATTAAATTGCAATATGAAGAAAAGAAAATGTGAGCAAGTACATAAATGATACAGAAGAAGAAGGGTATGCACATAGACATCAGCATGAAACTATTTTGAAACCTAGATTAACTATGGGTGCGTTCTATGCACCTTTTAACTACGCATGAAATTACGCATGAAGCGCATAAGATCATTTTGTTCTTCTTTATTCTTAGGAGAACAACACAAGGACATGATATATTATGCGCTTTATGCATAATTCGGAACGCACTCTATATAAAAATAATAGCATATATTATATTTATGTATTTAATAATAGCATTTATTATATTTTAAAGCAAAAGTAGTATATATTAAAAATATATACAGATTTATAAAAAAAATAATAATAACAAAAATAATATAATAATAATAATAATAAATAGCTGATACAGCGATACAAAAAATAATGTGTCAAAGGATATTATAATTTAGAAATTATAGAGTTTTGCTTATTGTAGTTATGTATATATTTTAGAACACAATCCAGGAAAAGTTACATGCTGATATAGTACTTAATATATCAATATGCATATTGATTATATTGATAGATTCCTTTATTTACTTATAAGACATTTTTAAGAAGTAAATAAAAAAAATTATTTTGACAAGATGATGTCGCCTATAGAGAGTTAATACCTATATTCTACTTTTTTATTTGTAAAGATACTGATTTACTTTTTATACGTAAAAATGCTGATTGCTTTGATTCATCTCAGCTGTTAAGGATAATCCATGCTTTTGACTAATGTTGCGTATGGAAGTCACGGGTCTAGTCATGTTCTACCATTTGCCGGTTTTGAAAATTTTTCGTGCGTGCTCCGAATATATACATAGGAATGTGACTCCGTTGCCTCCGAAAAAGAGAGCTGAGTGAAGAGGAGATGTACATGCATGTACATGTATGCGTGCGTGCTTGCATGCGAGTTAGGCTAACGAAACGGCAATATAAACGAAATGATTCTGTATTTAAAATGTGAGCGTTCCATAACGTAACTCGCAGCGTCGCGTCGTATACAGCATATCGTTTGACTTGCGACGAAATGGCAAATCGCGAATTGTAAATTTCTGGATATTATATTTTTTCGCGATTTGTAAAAAAACAAATCGTTATTTGTCTCTGAATTTCTATTTCTTCGCTTTGGATCGTTCGTGTACGAAAAATAAATAGTGTTGGCCATTCTGGTTCGTAACGAAACAACAACCCGATTGTTTCACTGAACACTGCAAACATTTTGTGTTGTTCAGTCGATCGGTATCATGATGTAATCTGCTGTAGTCATCAGGAAAGCACACGCTCAAGGCGATATATTTTCAAATGTGTGGTTTATTGGGTTCTGTGACAATTCTTTTTTGTAAAAAATTGTAATTTTATTGAAACTAAATAATATTAATAATGTAAAAGCTGTTCTATTTCATTATATTTATGATATTTACTGATTCTATAATTTATCCATTTTGATAAATCTATTGTAAAGCGAAATAGTTATTTTGTTAACTAATTTGTTCAATACTATATTTCAGTACTATACTGAAGATGATCCAAATCAAGGATTCTCGAAAGGATCGAAACATCTACATTTTTACTTTATTAATAAACTTTTTATACATTATCACTTAATGACGGATTTTTCGTGTTTTTTTTTTAATTTATGATTTACTTCTTGGGAGCCTTACTCTTTTATATAATATATTACATTAAATGATATTAAAAAGAAATAAATACATGTGGAGGAAAAACAAACAAATCTTCAATAAGTAATTTAGTAAACACTAACAGTATATTAACTAATATATTAATATTATAATTTCTTGTTCAACAATGTGACTATTTTTTACATACGTGTGTTATATTACACTTATAACACGTTTAATTTATACGTACCGTTTAATCCGCAATCTGTACCCTATGTTTGACAACCTAAACACTAGGTTGCGATGATATATAAACAGTTGTTAAGCTGTCTGCCTAGCTCGAGTTATATCTTTTTTTCAGAATCTGTTTGAAGTTGGAAAGCGTTTTAATTTGCGCGATTAGGACATAACCAGGGATGATACCTGCTAAACAGTCGGTTCACGTGTTTGAGGAATAATCGGCAATGTCGACATACTATATTCTATATTCGACAACTCCATGTCGGCATCGAATATAACGCGTCCTAATAAAGCTATTGTGAAAGTATATTTTTCTTATTAATTGTCTAACTTTGACGGCATTTTCTTAAGGGAATGACCATATTTCCTTCCATCTGACAAAATTGAACAAGAGAGCAAAGCTAAACGACTCATAAGTCTAGCATGGAACATGATCCCTGATCCATCTAGATTGCACGACCCAACCAGATCATGTAAACGTTAGTAGACTAAAGCTGACATAAAGATCTCCGATGAAAATTTTCCTGTGAATTTTTTATATAATTTTTCAGAATTTTTATCTAAATTTTTATCAGAATTTTTAATAAATTTAAAAAATGTTTTAATAATTTTATAACTTTTTAGAAAATTTCTCAAATTTTTAAAAATAAAAATTAGACACTTCAAAAATGCCGAGAAAATCTCTATCTAGCATGCTTTATCTCAAGAAATCTTCCTGAGAACGTTCTCAGAACGATTTCAGAACGATTTCCTTCGGAATGTCTCTCGGATGTGCTATATGGATTTATATGTTTCTAGAATTTTTCATACATATAAACTCTAAAATATACTTAGATTTCTAAAATTTCTTATTCTAAAATTATTTTGAAATTTTTATAAAATCTAAAAAAGTTTAAGATATTTTTTTCAGGAATTATAGAATTAAAAATCATAGAATATGTTAAAATTAACATAAAATATATAAAAAAATTTATGAAAAAATATAGACTTTCTTAGTATTTTTGAAACATGTTCCAATTTTGATATAAAAATTTTCAGAAAAATTTTTATTAGAAATATCATTAAATAATAGATGGCTTTGCTTTCGGGTACGTATCTATATACATATGCGTTACAACAAAAATAAATTATTATAAATAATATTTTTTTAGATAAACAGAAAATGCAGAATGACAAACGATTTATTAATAAATATAACAAATATAATAAATATAATCAATTTGTTGATGGTATTCACATTCAAAAATTCTGAAAATAAAAATTAAATTAGATCTAAAAGTATAAGATTACATAATGTAAATGTTTCGTCTACTTTTAATTAGAATATATTATATATCTTATATTTAAAATTCTTTTGAATGCAATCTCAAGCTGTTATAAGCTAATTATAGGCTATTAGGTATATTCATGTTCAATTCTTATTTTAAAATCATCTAAAGTAATGTGTGCGCGTGTGTGTGTGCGTGTGTGCGTGTGTGTGCGTGCGTGTGTGTGTGTGTGTGTGTGTGTGTGTGTGTGTGTGTGTGCGCGCGCGCGCGTGTGTGTGTGTGG
>Ga0157364_1005788_pt1 | contig 12642 bp, 5 predicted proteins | sample AttsexASBM2_FD_111476 | JGI IMG/M metagenome (GOLD analysis project Ga0157364, IMG submission 111476) | Fungus gardens microbial communities from leaf cutter ant in Ribeirão Preto, State of São Paulo, Brazil - Atta sexdens ASBM2 | ecosystem: Host-associated > Fungi > Mycelium > Unclassified ... | reverse complement strand
TTTATTGATGTTAAGAATCAAAGTAAAGTTATTTAATTTTTGTTGATTTTTGTCTTTTACACATTCTTTGGATTTACTTAGCCCCTTCGAACTGATTTTATTGGATCCATGTTAACCAATTTTTAAATTTCATGCGCACTTTAATAAATAATTCATATTAAACAATTTACTAATTAATTTTTTTCTAAATTTTGACTATTTTTAGAATATATACATATTATATACATCAAACTTCAAATGATGTCGAACTAAATAATTTCAATGGATGTCTTCAAATTTGATGTATATTACAATGTATGCAGAGTCTGAAGGGATTAAAAAAGTACTGGTTGATAACCGTATACGATTTACCAAAGTGTTCTCGGCGTACAAGACTCATATCCTCGAGTGTTAATCGGTTAGCGGTTTCGCGGTAACGTTACGGACATGGCGGGTCGCGGGAGGATAGGGGTATCTCTTGGGTAAAAGGAGGTTAAACGACCGGCGTCTCTCCGACGTATTGAGATATTTCTTCAGCGACAATGTGTGCAAGCTCGCACGTGCAATGCAAGCTCGCACGGACTTGACGACGCGGTTTCAACGCGAGCGAGTTACTTACCCGTGGCATCGATCCGCGCCCTGCCTGCCTGCTTGCCTGCCTGCCTGCCTGGCGGTCGCTACCACCACCATCATCACCGCCAGCACCAGCAACACCACCACAACCACCCCCTCAGCATGTGCTGCTGGTCCGGTATACTATCCCCGTTTACTCGGCTCCGCTTGTTCGTTTTGTTTCGCCGCGCCAAGGCGAACGTGCGCGCAATCGAGAAGCCACCCCCCTTCCACCCTCTCTCAGTAACACCACTGTCATGTCTCACTCCACGTCACCACCCCCGCGTCTCCCGACACCGTCGATCTTACGACGCACGCTGAAATTTGCCTATCTTGCCGATATTGACGATGGAAGGACAAAGATTATTTCGAAAGGAACGCAGAGTTTCCTTTGTTGAATACACAAGTGCCTCGAAGTTTTAATTTAAAATTATCCTGTTAAGGCAGCTTGAGTCGAGATTCAATGTTGTATCAAGAAATTTGAAAAAGAATATATACGTATATAAACAAATTATGCAATTTGCAATATGCAATTATTTTATTTTTTAAAAACAATCTTTTTTTATACTATTTGAGTTATCTCGTTATTCTGCATCTTAAATTAAAATAGGATTCCCCTGTTTATATATACTTATATATTTCTTCAAATTATTCTATGTATATATTATACATATAATATACATGCAAAATACTATTTCTATCGTCAAACGTATCAAAATTATTTCGATTAGTCGCGATTATTAACTTTTAATTGATGTAACGTGATGTAACATAAACCCATTCATCTCTTCATTTTACTCACATTGCATGCATTCAGATTCTTTGTTTTTTTTTTCTCTCTTTAATCTCTCTTTGACTATACATTTCAAATGCAGAAAGTGCTTTTAGGGAATAAAAGTAAACGAACAAGTCTAAAGATGACAAAAGAATTATGACCGGCTTTCATATTGATCCCACGCGACCAATTAAGAGTTAATTGTACCTGGACAATTAAAGTTCGAACAGAAATCGTTCAATAGGAATATCCCATGTTACGTTCACGTTTGTTGCTTTCCTATTTATGAAAAAGTGAAGCAAAATATCAGAAAAATCAATGTTGCAGTTTCCATTATTCAAAGTATTCATAGTTTACTGCTATAATTATATTATAATTATAGAAAGGGCAGAGCTTTGTTTCGGCAGAGCACATTATATACATTATTACACAAAAGACTTCGAGAACAAAAGAAGAAATATCTATTGTTTCATAAATTTCATAAAAATATAGTTTTATATTCTATATGTGCATGTCTGATTTTATTACTCTGTAAATCTTTTGGAGTGAAATCTCTCTTCAAAAGACTGAAAATTAAACTTTTAAAAAAGAGTGAAAATATTTTCACTCTTGAACAAGAGTGGCAGACTTTGTGTGAGAATGAGATTTTATTCCTTTGGAGTAAGATTTCATTCTTTTGAAGTGAAAATCACTCCAAACAATGAAGTCTCATTTCAAAAAAAGGAGTGAGATTTCACACCTTTGAAGCGAACCTTTTCTCACTTCAAGTGAAATCATACTCCAAAAAAGAATGAAAATCTATCATTTTTGTTTAAAAATTTTCGTTCTTTTTTTTCAAGACTGACTCAATTTTCCTCCAACTCCAAAGGATTTAGAGAGTAGATATTACTTCTACATAAGAGATCTTATATGAGAGATAAGCGACAAAAACAACATGACACTACGATATCTCTCAGTAATTGGGATATCGACAAATGTGCTAGTATATAGAATATATCAGAGCACTTATTCGTATAGATTCTTTTCAGAACTTCTTGCACCACCGTTAATTCTTCCTCTTTTTCTCTCAACGTCGAGCGGTGCAAGAAGTTGGACTGAAAAGAACAGGTGTTTTCTGTTACTTCTCGCGAATCCATTTGCCCCATTCGGGGAAGTTCCCAGCGCTAATTATTAAGATCGGGATTGCGGTCGCAACTCTGTTACAGCGAAACTGGAGGTCGGGTCCAAGGAGACGTGCGGCAGCACGAGCCTCGCCGACTCCGGCGCGACCCGGATACTCCTGATCTTGAGCCTGTTATTGACCGGCCTCACTACTCTGCCTCACATCCAGCACGACGTCAGAGGTATCGTTTAGCTCCCGGTTGCCGCCGCCGCTGGATCGGTGGTCGGCCGTCGAGCCGCCGTCCTAGCCCCGTCGAGCAGCAGAAGCATCAGCATCAGCATCAGCATCAGCAGCAGCAGCAGCAGCAGCAGCAGCATCAGCAGCATCGGCATCAGCAGCGGCGGTCCGTTTCTTCCCTAAAGAAGAGGATGAACGAACGCGAACGAACGAACGGACGGACGAAACGAACGAACGAACGAACGATCGGGAAGATGACGGTACCGCGCGAGAAACAGACATATCAATAGTAGAAGAGTGCTCGATCGCCGGGGGATCGACGATGAATAAAAGAAAAAAAAATACACGCCCGCCTATGAGAGAGATCTCGGTCGGAAATTATGGGGGACGAAGAGGGGCCCCAGGGGCCCGGGGTGGAATCGAGTTCGAGTAGTATTCACGCGCGTAAATAGAGAAAGGAGAGAGCCGAAAGGGATGACAAACGACGATCCGACGACGATGATGGAGAACGACGAGAGGTAAGAAGAGAGGAATAAATGAGATATTCGATGTAGCGATGCACGGACGATCGAACGGGGGACGAGACGATGGCTCAAAACTATCGGCGAACTACGCCGACGGTTCTAATTGCGCTAATTATAGTTCCTACGAGTCACTCCGAAGTCTGAAGCTCTTCCCTCGCCTTAATGCCAGCGCGACAGAACGATGAGAATTCGAAAGCCCGTTTGAACTTTCGAAGGTTCATGTAGATATCTGAAAAACGTAATGAAAACGCGAAGATTCGAAAAAAAATTTCGAACGGGAGTTTGAAAATTCAAAAAATTCGAGAAACGCTAAATTAACAGTCCGAAAATTTTTAAAATCGCGAAAATTCGAAAAATCGTGAACGCGAGGATTCGAAAAATTCGTAAATCATATTATATTATGTTAAATTAACACTCGGGTATGTTAAAAATTCAAAAATTTTAATAAAGTCTAATTTTGACACAAGTACAAAATGTTTTTTACTGTGTGAAGAGATACAAGAGTCTGAAAATTCAAAAAATTCGAAAAACGCTAAAACAGTCCGAGAATTTTAAAAACCGCGCAAAATCTGAGAAATCGCGAACATGGGGATTCGAGAAAAATAGAGGACAGGCGTGTGGAAATTAGAAGAGAGAATCTCGGGACTTATAAACGCGGGAATGCTGGAGGATTCGGGGTACCGGAAGCTGTATATGACACGCGCGGATTTATCGTAAAACTATCGTTATGCCATCGGTCTCTCATCGAATCCGGTACTTCATCCAAAACACGAACAGCGCGTTATACCACCCCGCTATACAGGGTGTCCCAGACTTCTCGTTATAGCCAGACTCCTGAGATTACTTCAAGAAAATCTTAATATCAAAGTGTCGACTACAATAGTTTTTAAACGAGAAGAGTTTTTAAAGTTAGTCAAATAAATCGTTCAAAATTCATACGATCAAGCATAACACATTAACAATAATGAAAGAATTTAGAAGAATAATAGAGAATAGAATTGATTGAAAACATTTTCACTATTTTTTCTTTGCTATTAATAGATGTCATGCAAAGTCTGGGACATGCTAGAAATTCTCAAATATAGGAAACACATTTAGACGATTTCTGATTGGACTGCTATATTTTTCAGAACTAAGATAAAATGAGATAGATAATGCATAAGATAGAATGAGATATTCACACATCTTCTTCCATCTTATGCATCTATTTAATTCTATTTCAGTTCTGATATATGGCGGATCAAATATATATGGCGTCCAATCACTTACTCTTTGGAACACCTTGTATATCTGCTGTATATGTGGGTCACCGTCGCGGGGGGTTTTATGAGCACGAATCACCGCGTCACGTCGCGTTTATCGTGACGTTATCCCACGGGACAAGGCGGTCATGTGTATATATCGGATGTTAGATATACCGGATGGGTGATCGAAGTATCCGGGGGTGAGAACGTAATTTCTCCCGAGCTTTACCGGATCCGTGGAGCTTCCATTGCAATATCGGGAGTCTACGTTAGAAAAAAAGAGCTCCGAATGTCCTCAAGAGGCACATATCTACACTCTGCACCTGTCTCCGTTAAAAGAAATCTGATACAGCCAGATAACGCAGAATCGATACGATCGAATCGTGTTCCGTCAATATCAGATATCTGACATACGTTGTTATTGTTCGTATCGTCAATTTCATATCAAGACACTCTCGACGTTCGTATATATATTTTTTTTATTATTGACTCGAGATACATCTCGCGGGAAAGGAGGACCTTTTTATCACGCCAGATTTAGATCATCGTAATGAAAAAATTCTATACATGTAGAGATTTCAACATACACTCGTGTACAACGATTCGTCCCTCTCTAGATTTAATGAAACAAGTCCTAAAGATGTCTATCCTGTTTTACAAAAATCATTTACAAAATCGTTAATTTGCTATAACAATAACTGACCTAGAAAAGTTATCATTTTTTGCTTGCAGAAAAAGAATGGAAACGTAAAAAAAAGAAGAAAAATCTTAAATTTTAAATTATCTTAAATTACATTATGACACTGAACAATCATATGAGGAGGGGGGGGAGTGTGATCCAATTAAAGCTGCAAATATTTTGTTGACCAATCAGAAGAAAGAATTTTACAAATTAATCAATCAAAGAATGCTTCGAAGCATTTGCAAAGTGAAGTGAATCGTATCCATAGTGTATTGTTATTTGAGAACTGCCTTCTAATTGGCTGAAATATGGTAACGTAATATGACTTATTCTGGATGTAAGTTTTCTAATATAGATTTTCTACAATAAGCCATTACCTCAGCTTTAAGTCTTAAGTCATAAAAAATTAACCAATCATAATATTATTCTTTTCACATTCGACTTTGATTGGTCAATTTCTTATTTCTTACTCTCTAAATCTTACTCTCTGAATCAGTGAATAATCATTAATTACTCAGTGACATACTTGGCACTGATAATTAGTGAAGTTCAACTAAAAAAGGAAGAATGTTTAAGCATTATATAACTAAAATACTGATATTTGTTAATTTCAATCTTTCAATATCATTGAATTTAAACATAAAACAAGATTAATTATCACACAATAAAGATTAGCTAGGTTAGGAATCTCACATTTAATTCACTGATTACCGGTGACATACTTGGCACTGATATCAGTGATTATCCACTGATTTAGAGAGTAGACAATACATCAGATTTAGGCCGGAATCAAACTATTCATCGAAGATTGAGATTGAAGATTGAAAGATTGAAATTTGACCAATCAAAACGATAGGAGCTAAAATTCCTTCCTTCCTCATTCCTCAAATTTCAACCGCGTAGTCTGATTCCGACTTTATGACTTATTCTGATTTACCTACATTAATATGACATGAGTGATGACTAACGGCTTATTGTAGAAAGTCTAGAAGAGTTCATCTGACGAAAAATAGATATTATTTCCTCCCCGCTTGTCGCGATGACGCGTCGTGTATCGCATTCGTGTCTAACAGCCGACGAAGATGAGCGCAATGTCGCGTAAAATTGCCTCTGGCCCCCCAAGCGACGAGGCCGATTACGACGACTCTGCAATTCGCATTCGTCTACCTCCGCATCCGCCGTTTCCAGCCACTGTTATGTATGCGCCATACGTATCTATCTACGTGGTAGAGTAGTGAAATGAGGTCCGCAATTCGATCTATACGGTCCGATACGCGCGCGCGACTCCGCATCGCAGCAGTTGATCGTGCCCGTAAAAGATAGGAGAGATAAAAAGAGAAGAAAGAGAGAAAGAGAGAGAGAGAGAAAAAGAGAGAGAGAGTAACGATAAAAAAAAAGAATTCGCCCATCTCTTGCATTATGTCCTCCCTTTACCTATCCGCGTCTCGTTCGATATCTCGCTCGCTCGAGTTATTCCGCGCGTAAAGTCGCGCGAGTAAAATCCCGCTCGAAAGGACCGAACGATATTCGCTTTTACGTCGGTCTCTTCCCTCGCGCACGAGAGGAGAGAATAGAAGGACGACGCGCTATCTCTCCCCTTATATGGAAATCCAATTTAACTCTCCGTCTGCAATCTGGATCTTTTTGGTATATACAAGGAATAAAATCTCACCCTCGAACTTCTCCGAAATATACATGTAGAGGGTAGAGTCAAATCCCTCCTTAAAATATCTTGTTAAAAAAGCTATTCGGAAATGTGACAAAGATATAACCTTGAATTTTACCACATATTTTGAGAAGTAGATCTAGAATAATAAAAAAAAACTTTGGCTGAATGGAGAGACACGTAAAGAACGATTTTGTTGAAATTTCTAAAAATTAGCTAAATATAGATCTGAAAATAATTTTTTTGTTAGACCATCAAAATAATTGATCTCAAGCGTGATAAATAATTCGAGTTAATTCTATTGTTAGTTTTTTAAATAAGATTATGTAACTTATAATTATTATGAAAAGTGTGAAAAACATCTGTTATAAACAATTTTTCATAAAATAATTGAAGAAAAGTCCGGCTACACTAGAATACCGATCAAGTAATAATACTCAAAATGAATAATTAATCATTACACCAATATTAAATTTCTAAAAAAGACAAGTGCATTCTACATCACAAAAAAATCGATGGAATCGATCGATCATGACGTATTTCCAGGATTGAGTAGTAACTTGAGTAATTAAAACGTTAAAAGTTAAAAAAAAAATTAAAAAGTTAATAACTTTTAACTTAACTTAGTTAATTTTAAATACATTAAATTTTTAACTTAACTAAGTTACTTTTAAACGTTAATTTTTAACTTTTTTTTAAGTTAAAAAATTTTTTTATCTCTTTTAAATATCTTAGAAAAAAAATAAGATATAATAAGAGCATATATTCGTAATCTGTTCATATTTTAAGACCATCGTAATTTCTTAAGATTCTAATACAACCCTCTGATTGTTTTATGCGCTTATGCCTTATGCCATAATCCGGATCTACAATAGGTGTTTTAAGCCTTAAGTCATAAGAAATTGATCAATTACAATCAAATATTCTTCTCGCATTCGATTGTAATTGGTCAATTTCTTATGGCTTAAGACTTATTAAAAAGTAATCACTGATCTTGTATCTTCTCTATGTGCTGGCTGTTTTTTTAAAGTTATATAAATAAACTTATTGGGTTGTCCGGAAAGTTCGTACAGCAAAAGATTTAAATTTAATAAATGAAATAAAAAATTTAAATCTTCTGCGTTTCAATTTTCCTTTAAAATCGGACTTTCCGGACAACCCAATATATAGTTACATCGTTATGTGTTATATACTTATATCACATATGAATAAAAAAATTTTAAATTTAATTTACTTAATAATCTAAATATTGTAGTTTAATCTCATTTTAAGAAAAATTACGACATTTTGATCTAAAAAATAATTTTTTTCAAAATTAACTTTTTTTTAACTTAATTGAATATTGATTTAACTTGCGTTAAGTTAATTTTTCCCTTCAACTTTTAACTTAACTTTATTAATTTTGTAAAGTCATTAACTTTAACTTTATTCAGTTAAGAAAAAACATTAAACTTATTCAACCCTGCGTATTTCCGGTCGTGACAGAACGCGAAAGTTGAAGTTTACCTAACTTTAACTCCTATATTCTGCGTCCTACAGTTTTTACGATTCTATTATGGAACAAGTAGGAATGGATTCCGATCGGAATTATTCAATTAGTCTCTAATTAAATAGTTATTATGTTTTTTAGGGAAAATCCAATCGAAATCCATTCCAACTTATTCCATGCATAAAAATTTTATCCTACGCATAAAAATATGAAGTGTTTCATTGCGCATAATAATAATTAAATATAATTTTGGAACAAATTTTTTTATTGGTGGTAAATTTCTAAAAACGTAAATTTCTATATTGGCTTATAACATTTTGAACTAATTTTCTAATTGTTATCAACTGCATAACTTGAGAACGAAATACCTTGCATTCTTATCTTCTTCATGATTTTAAATCAAGCTTTGACTGCGCAATTAAAGAAATAGGGAGAAAAAAATAAGAACTTCGACCTACATCAGAACTATGTATTTCACAGTACATGGTTTCTGATAGCTTGAAATTCTTATTTCCTGTTCTCTTTTCCTTTGGTTGTGCGCAATCTCTTTACGCGCGACTTTCCTTCGTCGAACTTGCGATCTCCTCCTCGTTCGGTCTTCGCTCGCCCGAGAGGAGAATCGGCCTCGTGGCCGAATAATGCGCGTCAGCTGGAATATTTCCAGGAGGGCTGCCTCCGCTCTATTGATTTTTATTTCCGCTTTCGCCGGAGACCGATGTGCTGGAATACAACGTCTCCCCGTGCCGTGGACACTAGAGATCTAATCAGAGTCTGATTATAACAAGTTTAACATTTTTCGTTAACAAAATTGTGCAACTGAGATGTTCCTATGCTAAGAGTCTAGTCATTAAAGCTGTTTTGTAATAAAATGGCGTCTGTTATGAAACATCGCATGGCGCATTATGAAACATCGTCGTTTTAATATCGCATTTTAATATCATCATTTAATTTGATATTTTACTGAAAAAAGATGCAATACATTCTTGTAAATTTGTACAACTATTATATCGTGTCTCATCTTAGATAATTGGCAATAATCAGGATTGGCAAAATTACTTTTTACGTAGGTTACTTTATACGTGTTTGTTGTGGAAATTGAATACAAAAAATAATACGAAATTTAAATCGACATTTAAAATAATTTACATAATAATTGTTGTAGAAATTAAATACAAAAAGTAATTTAAATCTACATAATAATCTGCATTGTTTCATTTAGAATCATATATAATTATCACATAATAACCTACATTTAAAATTCTTTCGCCATTTTATTACATCTCTCTTATTTGAATTTGATTCCTAATCTTTATAATTCTAATTGTTACTACCATGTTGTTGTAAGCTTATATTCAGACTCTGATTAAGCCCATCACGCTACGCATTGGAGATTGTGGATTGCGAATTAAAGATTAGAATTCAGCCAATCAGAACCAAACGGATTGAAATTAAAATTATTTGACTGACGGAATTCTAATCTCAATTTACGATCATCAGTCCCCAATGTGTAGTTCCCACAGCCTAATCAGCATAAAACATTAAAAAAATATTTAAAAAAGTATTTTTTAAATACTTATTTAATGTAAAAATATTAAATAAATGTTAAAAAAATGTTCTTTAAATATTGTGTACTTATTGAAAGATTATGTGCCTTAGAGGGTCTCTAATGAAAATCCACAGTATCCTCGGATACTCTCGTGATCGATCAATTCCGCCTTTTGGCGCACTTTGGCGCAGTTGTGTCCGAAAAAGAGAAAAGAAGTGAAAAAGATCACTGAAATAAAACGTGGAGGAGCTCTAAAAGCTCGCGATTAATTTCGAAAGATGCGAAATAATTCATGATTCAATCCTTTTACACGCGAAAACCTTTGGCGCGAGTTTCACCGAATGCGCGAGAGTGTCGGGGTGACCCAAATGTGTCGAGGTTTTAGAGCGCCATGAGGGACACGCTGGGGTTTTGTATAAATTATTTCTCGCGTTCTGTGCGCGCCACATCGCGGTTCGAGTCCGAAGAATATCGTCCTTGGATCGTCGGCGATCGCTCGCTGGCGGGACCTCGAAGGTGTCCGTCACGTCGATCCGACATCCTGCAACGTGCGTCCTGACGAAGGGAACGCATGGAAAGGAATCCGAGGAAGATAGAAGATTCCACCCCTCCCCGAGGGTTACAACCCCCGGGGCCCCTTGGGCCCATGTCTAGCTAACTTTTAGCTGTACAACACACAAGCACCGTTACAACGTAAGTAGATATGTAAAAAGAGAGAGAGAGAGAGAGAGAGAGAGAGGGAGCGAAAGAGTGGGAGAGAGAGAGAGAGATTGAGCGGGAGAGAGGAGAGTTACTCGCTAGTTCGTCAGTAAGAGATAAGAAAAAAAAAGCGTTATCACATAAGGCAAATGGCAAAAAGAGGAAAAAAAAAAGAAAAAAAAGTTATAGAACGATTTATCAGAAGTCTGTACAAAGGACTCTAAACGATTATAATCCCACGCGCGACGATGAGCACCGGCGACGTGCGTCGTCCACGACGACAAACTCGAGCTTCGGACCCGGGGATCGATCGAAAATTAGCTAGGAAAAGAGAGAGAAAAAGAGGGAGAGAGAAATGAAAAATAATAAAAAGAAGTAGAAAGAGAGATTGCCTCGATTGCGCCTCTGTATGATATAAAACGAATGAAAAAATGATGAGAGGGAGGAAGGGAGGAGAGATTTCTCCGCGAAATAACTCATTAATTCATTAGACGATGTTTTTACTTCGTTTTTTTTTGTGCCGCAAAAGGAAAAAGCACGCGCGTCGTTAAAATGTGAGAAAAAAATGATGATATCGTGTTAATTGTAGAAAATAAATATTATACATTAAGAATAAAGACGCAGCGACAGGTAAACTAAATGAGTTGGTATCGACAAGTTGATAACGATAATAATAATGATATAATAGATGTAAAAATAATGAGAAATAGTAATAACGATAATGAATAAATAGTAGCGCGCGCGATAATGATACTAAGAATAATGATAAGAATTATGAGTAAATCAAAAGATAGATTTCGAAATTTTACAGAAAAAAACAAGATATATATATATATATATTATATATATATATACATATATATATATATATATTGCAATTATATTATTTTATCTTAAATTACACTTTAAAATTGCATTTATTTTTCTTCTCAATTAGATTAAAAAGTAAAACGAGTTGGAATACATATCGATCTCTGAAAAAAAATCGCAAAAGTTATCAGGAGAATATATTTCGACAAGAAATGTGTTAAAGTCAATTCAGTTTTGTGCACTCCAGAAGATTAGAAAGTAAATTATTGCAAATAGAAGAAGCAAGTGACGAATTTAAATTCATTCTCAGACAAAAATTTCTGCGTACAGAAAATAAAACGACACATAAATTATATATTTTATTTTATTTTTTTTATTTTAAAGTATATATAATCGAAGAAAAAAAATAATATAATTGTCACACATAGAAAAAAAGACAAAAAATTTCGAAATCGATTCTATCTCGGTCTTCATGACAATATCCCCGAATTTTATCCCGATATCGTCATTAAGACTGCAAATATCTGAATAATTCAATATAAATTAAAAGATATTAAAATATACATATATAATTACTGCAAAACTAATTTATTATTATTCAAATCCAAATATCCGGATTAACTGGATCTGACATCTGGAGAATCAAAACTCGATCCGAATCCGCGAGATTCTTAATTCGCGCCCGAATTACGGGAGATTGAACGAGGAATGTAATTGCGAAGCGCAATATACTAAAATCGATTCGTATCCACCACGAAAATTTATTCCTTTCCGCGAAAATTCATCCCGCGTATCGTCGCGTAAAAGCCCTAAATATCCGAATAATTCAATATCCGAATTGTCGGAAATAATTATTATCGGATCACTCAAATTCCCCTCCCCCTTTCGGCCCCTTCGCGTCCTCCTTCCCTTCCTCCCCAAAACAGCCGGATCATCAGAATCTAATAAATCCGGAAGGATCGAATTTATCCGAATTTCTGCGAAATTAATTCGGATAATTAATAAATCAATTCGCGAGTTATCCGCCGATCGGACAGAAAACCGATTTCGGAGCGTGACGAAACTTTATCAAAAGTAACACGATAAAAATGCAAACGAAGCGGGAGGAAATGCCTGCATTATTTTCGCATGTTTCACTGTGAAATCGAGATATCAGCGAATTCAAATTTAGAATCCTAATCTTTACACGCGGATTTGCATCGCCGTGCGTGCGTATATATTTTTGTGTATATGTGTGTGTGTGTGTGTGTGTGTGTGTGTGTGTGTGTGTGTGTGTG
>Ga0157364_1005787_pt1 | contig 12643 bp, 10 predicted proteins | sample AttsexASBM2_FD_111476 | JGI IMG/M metagenome (GOLD analysis project Ga0157364, IMG submission 111476) | Fungus gardens microbial communities from leaf cutter ant in Ribeirão Preto, State of São Paulo, Brazil - Atta sexdens ASBM2 | ecosystem: Host-associated > Fungi > Mycelium > Unclassified ... | reverse complement strand
TTTATTCATAAAGAATAAAATATACTGTATGTTTTTTAAAATTATATACTAAAAAGATGTGTATTAATTACAGAAAATATATTATCTGAAAAAATGCGAAAATTAAAAATTCTATTGTTTGAATGCTCAAAAAGTATTCGTACAGTCGAGAAATAACTTCTAAAATCAGGAATACATGAAAAGCTCCTTTTTTTATTAGAACAAAATGTATTCATTGTATAAAATTGCTAATTAATGTTTATTTTCTATAAATAAGACTTTTTTTATAATTAAAAATTTTCTTATACAAATACTTTTTGCACTCACTATATAATATGTGCAGAACTTCCTCATTTACGTTGGATCTGACGTAATGATCTGACATTGGATAACTCCACTCATTATGACAGCAAGTATGTTAATACTATTCGAACAAGCGTGTGAAAATATTTTTTTAGTTTAAATAATTTGTGTTCCAATATATATTACATAATTTATCTTTCCGTATTAATAATATGTTTTTTTATTTAAAAAAATATGTAATCTGTATAGAAATTCCTTGGATCTTTCACTAATGTACTAATATTAGGGGACTTCCGCTTATTATGATAGCGAATTAACATATGTTAATGTTACCCATAAAGGATACTGGCGATTTGTTATGGACAAGTATGATATTATTTTCTAAATTATACATATCATTTACGGATTATATATATGAAATATATATATGAAATAATTATTAATGTCGCACTATAATTCAAATGGAAAATAAAACCTAATGTGCAAGTGATTGTCGAGCTAACTTCTGATAATATAAAAATAATTTCCAGATAATTATAATATTACATATTTCAGGAAACCTTTTTTAAAAATCAAATTTTATAATTTTTTTTTAAACTTTTGATATTTAAATTTAAAAAATATTCGTTTTTATCAATTAAGAACTATAATATTACAGCGATTTTTAATAACAAATTTTCATTTGTCCTCCTTATACGTCAAAGAGAATGTAAAATATCGATGAATATATAAAATTAAATGCCGAGGATGGCTAAAAATGAACCGAAACATTAAATTATGTAAGTATTTAAATCAAATTATATATTGTTTTTAGATAAATGTCAGCATATTGTTTAAAGCGCTGATTCTCAATCACTTTCATTATTTCAGTTATTTGTTACTACAGTATTCATTTGTAAACCTAGACAAACAATATATAATTTAAAAATTAACATCTCTTTCAGATTTATTTAATAAATTAAATACATTGAGTCGCGATAATGCAAAGATAAGAAATATGCTTAAATAAGAAACACGATTTTTTTTTAAAGTTTATTAAGGATTAATTACTGAAAAGAACCGACACGTTTTCAAAATGCTCTGCTTGTTCAATTGTTCTTTCTTTCATCCACTCCTAAACACAATCATGTATATAAATTCGTAAACAATATTGGGAATGATTGACTTTGCTCTTATATTCTGTTATGCGTTCCGACTGATTTGAAGAGGATTCGAGTTACAACGCTTCTAAAACGTCTTTAATACTTGATTCTTAGTTCTAATTGCTACGAAATTCGAGAAACATGTTTCGATCTTTTGTATTAATTATGATACTCGTTGAGTTGATCAACTCTGAATTGTTAAGGTGAGATAGTGAAAATGTTGATTCGTGACAATGCTTGAACGATAATTAGGATAAAACTAAGTAAAAACATGTGGTGTAAGATAATCTTATGAAAAAAACGTTTGAGCATCATTTTGAAGCTCGGAATTTATTATCTTTATGTTTTAAATGAGATAAAACTCTATATATATATATTTTTTTTTTTTTCACAATTACACGAAGATATAAATATCGTACAACATACGAATTTCGAATAAATTAATTAATCATTTTAATTTTAATTTTTTCTTATTTTTGGATATTATTTATGCATCGACATTTCAGTTCTAAATAATGAATGCAATACACTTTAATCTATTTACGCATTAAAATAATATTTACAAAAATTAATTTAAAATAATGTTTATTTTAAATGCGAATTTCCATGATGTTTCCATGATGTTTTATCTTACTTAAGACATATATATATATATTAGCCACGAACTTTTTCACACACCTAATATATATATACATATACATAAATATATAACACAATAGATTTTTTTTGTGTTTCTTCAAGAATTCCATTATATAAGACAAATTATATTCGAAAATCGATTGCTGATAGTCGACGAGATGATTTACCTGATATTATACAGGCACCACTATTTAATTTATATGATAGACAATACTATGGTATTATCTCGGTTGGAACCCCACAGCAGAAGTTTAACATACTTTTCGACACTGGTGCCTCTAATTTTTTTGTACCATCCATCACCTGCGACAATAATAACATTGCTTGCTGTATGTAAATCATAACGTAAAATTTTTTTCTTCGACAATTCCATTATTTTATTTATTTTCATACTTATATTATTATACTTCATGTTACTTATATTTCTATACAAGCACTTATATATAAGTTACTTATATACAAGCACATTTATGTTTAATAATATTAGTATTATACGTGTAGAAATGATTTTAATTTTTTATTTTAATGATTAACTTTAAGTAAAAACATAAAGTAGGAAGGCAATCTATTTCAAGTATAATTATGATGATTTAAAGTCTAATAATTTTAAATTAAAATCACTGAAGGTAAATATTATGAAATTAAGTTTAACAATCATATGTGGTTTATTTTATTTATCGTGCTTATTTTAAATGTTTAAATGATTATTTTTGATACATGGTACATTTATATGTTAAAGCAAAGAAATAATAAATGTTTTTAACCATATAATGATTGTTAACATATATGTCTTTAAATTAATAAAGATTAATTAATTTTTAACATCTTTGACAACAACTGATTTTCTGTTATTATTTTATACAGCGTCACATAGAAAATATAATAGCAATAAGTCCCACACGCACATAGAAGTTGGTACTTATATCGGACTTGACTATTTGGTTGGGGCGCTTACTGGATACTTATCTACTGATGTAGTGAATGTAGGACATGTCATCAAGCAAACAGTTCGATTTAATCTCAATTATAACTTATAAAGATTTTTTTAAAGAAGCACATGTATGTTTTATAGATTGCTGGCGTTAGTGTTCAAAATCAAACATTCACAGAAGCGGTAACACTGGATTCGACTTTTACTTTTCTGGCATACGACGGAATCTTAGGAATGGGTTATCCTGAGGTATCTACAAAAGGAGTGCCTCCCGTTTTCATTAGCATGATTGAACAAGGCCTAATATCGGCACCTGTTTTTAGTTTTTATCTGAATCGGTACGTATCTCCTTTTTATGTCTAAAAATATGATTTCACTTGAACGACTCTTCCTAAATTACAAAATTTTGTCTTTTTTATAATATTTTTAATGTTGAAAAAAATAATAACGTAAAACATAATGTTTATAGAAATGATTACGGTAGTCAACTGATATTGGGTGGTTCCGACCCCACTTATTATAACACCGAGTTCACTTATGTTAATGTAACCAACAAAGGATACTGGCAATTTGCCATTGATAAGTATGTAATTATTTTTTAAGCTACATATACATATATGTCAACGGATTATTTATATATAAGTTAATTGCTAATGTTGTAGGATCAAAATGGAACATATGATTTTATGTGCGGATGGCTGTGAAGCTATCACCCACACTGGTTTTCCGGGACTATCTGGGCCAGCATCAGAAATCAAATTTATTAACAACAAATTGAATTTATTAAAACAAATTGGAATTTCTCATTATGGCGAAGAAATATTTGTAAGTAGATGATAAATTTCCCAATGGCAGCTCTCTTTTAATGATACTAAATGAATTATCGAAATAAATTAATAAATGTCTGATTTGTTACCGTTGACAATATTAATATGGCTTATTAATACTAAGTTTTATTGTAATATTTTTTATTTTTATTATTTTGGATTATTAGTAAGTATTAAACTTTGTTTAAAGGTGGACTGCCAGATTTCTAAGTTGCCCAATATTACTTTCTTCCTGAATGATAAACCATTCGTTCTCACTGCAAAAGATTACATCAATACAAGAATGGTAAATATCATTAAATTAAGATTTAAAATTCCTGATCACTCACCACGAATCTTCAAATTGATGATGTCAAAAGCGATAAAATATATAAACTCTTGCAAAATGTATTAAATTGGACGCATTCTTCAAGATAATTTTTGCATTTAATACAATACACTTGTAAAAAGAAATATATTGATTCTCTCGCATATTATATAGTTAATTTCGTTTTCTGGTTATAATTCAATTTCAATTATAAGATTATATATTGATTTTATTGTAACACATAGAGAGGTTTGGATATATTTTGCAAATATGTCGACCGCAATGATGTTTTATTAAAAAATACATTTTATTGTAATTTGCAATGCTTTTTTTATATATTTTTTTCGATATCGCAATGTAAGATAATGAATAGACAAGAGCTGTAAATTGTTTTAAAATAAAACATCATGTTTAACTTGTTGTAGAACGATTCGAGAAATACTACAATGATATGTACAAGCACTTTCGTAAATTCCAGTGGGGATATTTGGATTTTGGGTACTCCATTTCTTAATCAGTTTTATACTGAGTTTGATATGAGGAACAACCGAGTGGGATTTGCGCATGCAAAATAAGTATTGTTTTCAAGAGAGTACTGTAAATGTTAGAATATTATAGGAAATAATGAACAAATTATTTTGTCTTGCAATATTTTTAGAATCTTTTTTTTTTAGATTTTTTGTTTCTTAATTCTTATCTTATTCAAATTTTTATTTGGGGTTATTTAAGCGTTAACTGCATTCTTGGATAAATGCGATTGTGATATGTGATTTACTTTAGAAAAGTATAACGATGTTGTGCGTTATTATTGCTATCAACTTTTGATGCGATCAATACTTCCAGCATAATATCGTGTTGTCACACGATATTATAAATATAATTCTTAATCTCAATTTTTCTCTTTTGTTTAATAAAGTATAAAATTGTATGTGTTTTTCAATGCTGATTCTGCATTTGTAAACTTATCTAAAATCTAAAGCAATAAACTGTCTTCGACCGTAGTTAATGTTATCGATCTTCTTTCTCGTTCCTAAGAAATGATAATAATATATATTTTTTAAAATAATACTGCGTGATTAAAATTTTATATTATAATTAAATAATTTGTTTAAACTTAAGGAATGAATAGAAAATAACAACTATAAGGATAATGTTGCTATTTCTGCAGACAACCTCATTCATCTCTTCATTATCCCACTTTTTTTGTAAGTACATAAAATATATACTTACATCGGTACTTTTCTGATCATACTTTTCTTCAATCAACCATATTTACAATATACCATCGTTCAAATACAATCAGGAAGTATTATAGAATTTATTTTTTATCTGCGTCACTTTCATATTAATTTGATTTTTTTTTGTTTATTTTTATTTTTATGCGTAAATTTCAAAGTGCACAGATCATAATTGTTTTCCGATTGTTTCTTTTTTTTACTACTTATACTCGATTCTTTTTTTACTACTTATATTCGATATTTCACTGTTATCAGGTAATTCATTTTTTTCATATTTACATCTTTTATATTTGGAGTGGATTTACATCTACTTTTATTTTTGGACTGTATCATCTATTTTACTACATAATTTAAATTTTAAGTTACATATTTTAATATGATATGTTGATTGATTGTTGAGTGAATTGAATTACAAACTCAATTTCTTTATACCATGGAATAAACCTCTGCAAGCATTGCGATGTACAGATTTGGAGCATTACTGGACATTTTTTAAGAAAATTGTGTATTATACGAGTAATAAGCGGTATGAGATTATATATTATTATCTGCTGGAAAAAATATTTCAATGTAGCAGGAAACTATGTAGAAAAATAATTTGTTTTCTTTATATTTTTATTCTTGACCAATAAATAATAAAAAAAAATTTTCATTTATATTTAATCCACTCTCGTATCTTTTTTACTAATCAAATTTATTTAAATACATTGAGACATGCGTATATGCTAAATATGAGTGCGAACAAATGCGAACCGCATTTTTTAAAAAATTTATTATTCGATTAACGAAAAGCATTAAGGTCACTTTTGGAATGTTTCGCTCGCTTCATCCTTCCTTTTATCCTTCTCAACACAAACAAATAATCTCATATATAAATAGTACTGGAAACGCTCATGATTGACTTCATTTTCGTTTATTGTGCGTCCTGAGTGAAAGAGTTCGAACATCTCTGCAATTTTCTTAAATTTAATCGCCAGATAATTCGGAAAACATGTTTCGAATGTTCTTTGCAGTTGCCGCACTCATCGTGCTGATCAATTCGGAATTACATAGGTGAGCATGTGTAAACATTGATTCACAATAAATACATTCAACCATAACTAAAACAAAATTGTACTTTGTGTGTTAGAATAATGTGGACAGATAAAAGAATGCTTCAAATTCCTTTGAAGCTTACAATTTATTTTTCTTTACATCTTAAGTTAAATGTGTGAACGGAGAAGTTCGAATCTAAAATATATAACATTATTTGATGGGGACTTTGTTTGTTTACAAAACGATTGCCTAGCTTCATTTGCACAGAGCATGTTGCACATACGACAATATATACACGACAGTATTGCACACACGATGTTATTGGTTTAGTGCATACATCATGCTTGATATGCGCACTAGCTGGTAACTTTCTATTAAATTATTCTATTTTCATAGCTATGTATTTAAAGAATAATGTACTTTGATATAAATTGGTACAATATGCAATGCAAATGATTACTTAAATATACATATCATGTATATGTTTATACGTTTCGCCGAAATTAAGATAATTTATTAAAAAATTACTAGTTAGTGTTTGTATTAAGAGCATGATGTAAATTAGGCCAATAGCGTCGTATGTGCAATATTGCCGTGTGCAAACGAAGCTGTAGATAATCATTTTGTAGGCAACGAGATTTTCCCTATTTGCGTAAATAGATTAATGCAGATTGCCTTTAGTTGAGACTTATGTAATAGAAATTTAGAAATAAGAAATAATTAAATTAAGTTTGAAGATGACTTATCAATTTATTTAAAATTCGTATATATTATACATATGTTGTGCGATATTCATATATATCTGTTCATATATTTGTGTTTTTATGAAACATATATGCGTACAATATAACAGAAATTAATTAAAATTTTAAATGTTGTTTTAAGAATTTCGTTACACAAGACATCCTTTGTTCGAAAATCGATTGGCATCGATTATCGACAAGATAATTTGACTATGTTTGCTAGCATTGTAAGGGAATCATTTAATTTTCAGAATACTCAATATTATGGCGTTATTTCAATTGGAATTCTACCGCAAAAATTTAAAGTACTTTTCGATACTGATTTCGCTAATCTCTGGATATTATCCGTACACTGTGACATTGATGACTTAACTTGCAGTAAGTATTATAACATTATTTTTTCAATGTTGTGTTTATATTTATATTTATGTTTATGTTCGTATACAATAAAAGGGGAAAAGTTTGTACTAATTGGAATTGACATTGCAAACCGTGCGCTAATATTTTAATAAATGATATTTAATTTTTTTAAACTATTAAAAACATTTTTTACAATAATGTTAATATTAAGTAATATTTATTCGTGATGCCATACCTAACAGAATTTCCATAAAGTATAATATTTGTTTACCCAGTTAAAAAAAATTGATATTCTATGAATATAATTTTAATGAGAAAATTAAATAGTATGACACTTTGTATTTCACTTATACATATAAATTAACAAAATGAAATTTATTTTTAGCACTTTAACAATAACTTATTTATATTTATGTACTATCTTTTACAGTGACACATAAAAAATATAATAATCGAACTTCTCGCACGTACATACGAAATGATACTTTATTCGATACAATATGAACATGGTAGACTGTCCGGATACTTATCTACTGATGTAGTAAATGTAAATCATCATCAATAAACAGTACGATTTAGTTTTTAATCTATAAAAATTTCTTTAAAGACAAATTTTTTGTAGGTTGCTGGTCTTAATATTATAAATCAAACATTTGGGGAAGCGATAATTGAACCAGGAATAGCTTTTCTCTATGCAAAATTCGATGGTATCTTGGGAATGGGTTACCCTAATATATCTATTTTAGGAGTAACTCCTGTTTTTATCAATATGATTCAGCAAGGCCTGATGTCGCTACCAATTTTTAGTTTTTATTTAAATCGGTATGTATTTCTTCATGTGTCACGCGTCTAAAAGTTCGTATAAAAACGCGTCTATAAATTTGTATTTTTTTATTTAAATAAATTGTTGTCTCATATGACAAAATTTGTCTTTCTACGTTAAAAGTATTGTTTTTTTCATATTAAAAGACATATAATATGTGCAGAACCTCGTTTATGATAATAATCTCACATTGGATAACTCCACTCATTATGACAGCGAGTATGTTAATATCATTCAAACATGCTAGCATGTTTGAAAATACTTTTTTAGTTAAATGGCTTGTTTTCCAATACATTCTATATAATTTATCTTTTTATTAATAGTACTATGTATTAATAATACTATGTTTTTTCATTAAAAAATATATACAATCTGTACAGAAATCTGTTGGATTCTTCGACCGGTAGTGTACTAATATTGGGGGGCTCCGATCCCTCTCTTTATGACGGCGAGTTAACATATGTTAATGTTACCCACAAAGGATACTGGCACTTTATTATGGATAAGTATGTGATTATTTTCTAATTATACGTTTATTTGCGGATTATATATGAAATGATTATTAATGTTGCACTATAGAATTCAAATGGAAAATAGAACCTTATGTGTAAATGGTTGTCAAGCTATCACTGACACGGGCTTTTCTCAACTAGCTGGACCATTGCAATCAACGGACATTGCAATTATTACTAACCGGATTGCAATTGACGAATTTAACGGAGTAGTATATGTAAATTATATATGATATTTTTTACAATGGCAATTTTCTTTTAACAATATTTAATAAATTACTGAAATAAATTAATGAAAATTTGATATTTTATTGTTTATATTAATTTGGATTATTAATAGGTACTAAACTTTGTTTAAAGGTGGACTGTGATCAGATTTCTAATTTGCCCAATGTTACTTTTTTCCTAAGTGGTAAACCATTCGTACTCACTGCAGAAAATTACATCATTGTGAGAAAGGTGAATATCGTCAAATAAACGTTTAAGGCTTCTGATTACTTACTATGGATCTTTAAATTAATGAAGCGTCAGAAGCGAGAAAACTATATTATAAAAATTCTAAGATATATTAAAATAAAAATATTTATCAAAAAAGCAATATTTTTTAGAATACAATATTTGATAAAATATATTTGTAAAATATATCAATAATTCTCCTCTTATTTCGAAATAGGATAAAATCATATTTATCTCAATTCGACAGCTGTCATTCGTTTCGATTTTTGATAGGCATAATTTAATTTCAAATATATGATTATTTATTGATTATCAGAATACAAGGCAAATATTTTATATATTTTACAAATTTATTTTCTATCGATTATAAATGTTTCATTAAAATACTCACATATTATAATTTTTGAGAATTCTTTGTGTTTTTTTCTCGTTTTTGATGTTACAATCCACTGATTATTGTGAATAGCTAGTGCTAATTGTTTTATAATAGAAACATTATATGACATACAATTTATTATAGATCGATGATGAGGATACACCGGTATGTTATAGCGCCTTCGAAATTGCGGTTCAGAGTGAGTTTGGTATGATGTGGGTTTTAGGTGATTCATTTCTTGCTCGGTATTATACTGAGTTCGACATGGGGAACGATCGCATAAGATTCGCTCCCGCAAAATAAATAGTGTCATTCCAATAGAATACTTTTAAATTCTAACTAGAGTATATAAATAACAATAACATAAATAAGTTAAAATAAGTTAAAATTAAATGCTCTTTTTAGGGCATTGAGTCTTTATTTTTGTGCTCATTGCGTAATTTTTATTTGTAATTAAACGATACATTGTTATAAATACCAATGTAATATTTTAGAAAATTAGAATGATAAGATGTTTGATATCATTTTTATCAATTATTTTGAACAGCTTATTTTTTCCGTATAAAATATATTATTATATGATATATATATGATTAAGATTATTAAAATAAAGTATGTACATTTCTTTTTATATATTATATATATTTCACATATCAAGTTTATTTAATATATCATTCTGAAAAATATTATTTCGTATATTATAAATTTTCTTTTTTCACACGTAAATGTAAAATGCTATTTTCGATCAAGGAAATTTTTTGTGCTTAATACTATTACCTAATAATATTGTCTAATAATAATAAATGAATTTACAATTTTTAGTTCAAGCAAGTTTCTTTTTTTTATACATACGTATTGTTTTAAATTTAGTATTATTTTTTTTTTAAATGAAAGTATGAGTCAACAAGTATATCATATATTAATAAGATTGGAAACAATAAGATTGGAAATATATCAAATATTATATTTTCCATAAAATCAAAAACGTATATATTTTCTTAATAAATGTTTTAAATATAATTATTAAAAATTTTAAATATAATTATTAAAAAATTGATAACAAATGTACGAAATCACTGTAATTGATGAAGTATCTCATTACTTAGGTAAATATCGATAAATAATGTTTTAAATTATTTGAAAATAGAAATATGCTGCGTTTAAATCGTTATAGCTGGAACAAAATAATCAGAAAAAGTGTATAAGCGCTTTTGAGAAGGCCCACGGATCCGACCATATATAAGAAATCGATGTAGATTTTGGGCAATGTATTTTTTTATCGATGCTATATCGAATTTCGACATGAGGAACGATCGAATTGGATTCGCCAATATAGATATTTATATATTTTTTTAGAATTTTACAAATGAATGTTGAAAAATTTAAATAACAACAATAAGCGAATTAAGACAAATTTTATAGAACATTGATTCCTATATTTTATATTTATTTCCTTATGATTTTTATTTGTGATTATCTGCGGTATATTTTTAAATAAATACGTACGTAATATTTTAGAAAATTAAAAACATATGTAATACTATTTTTATCAATGATTTAGTTTAACATATTCTTTTAGCATAATATCCTATTAATACATGATATTATGAGTTTAACAAAATTTTTTATAATAAAATATATACTCTTATCAGATATTGTATGTAGATTTCATATACCCTTCAATTTTATTTAAATCATAAAAGGTATTTTATATTACAAACTTATCTCTATACAGTATTTCCATTTTTGATGTTTTATTATTAATATTATAATATGTATTTTAAACGCGTATTTAAAAAATTTACATCAACGAAATTGTAGATAATGCTAAATTAAATACGGCGAAGGAAGGTAATAAAAGAATTATTTTGATGCATATAAAAACTAATATTTTAGAGCACTTATTATTTGTTGCAGAAACTGATCTTATTATAATGTTAATATACAATGCCACTTCTCCATAATAATAAAAGAAATTAGAACAATTAAACAATTTTTGCAGGGAGTGCAGTTTACGCAACATTTTCGTATTTTTTCCGCTAAAGTCAATTTATGAAAGAAAAGCTTCATTAAAGGGTTCATTTATTCTACATAAAATCAATTTCTTTATTCCAAACTAACATTTTCAGAATTTTATTATTAATTCTATTTCTATTTCTTCTTCGTACTCTTTTTGATTTTCATTTAGTTCTCAGATCTGTAAACAGATCGACCAATTACTAACTTTTGTGAAGACTATTATGGCGCAATATCTCATTATGAAAAAGAAAAATTGAAGTTGTTTCAACAACTGTTGTTTTTTTCGTTGCTTTTCTATTTTTCTCCTATCTTATTTCTGTAAGAAAGTGGGGAAGACTGAGAATTTAGTTAAATCGGTTTGCATTATTTGTTGAATTGTTCCTCCCTTTGGTAAAATAAACCAATCTTTATGGGTGACGTACGATTGTGTTAAATTCTCGGTTTAACACAAATATTTTGTATAATTTGTATTAATTTTCTAAGCAATGTTTTTTAATTTTCAAAGAATTTGTTATATACTGCAAATCTAAGTATTTAAAACATGATGATAAATGATAATAATGGAATAAAAGACAATAATGGAAGCAGTTCCGATGCTTTTGACCTTGATATATGTTATCAAGATCATGAACCTGAGTGGCTTCCAACAGATCTTAGTCGCTCGTCCTTCGTTAAAAAGTTAAAAAAAATTTTTTAATAACGTTTTATTTTTATTATACATATACGGTATTAAATATTAACTATTTTATACTTTCCCCTATTTCCACGAGAAGTGATTCTCATACCACCTCCCCCTCCACACGATTTCCACGCGAAGCAACTTTTTTGTTTTTAAAGTAGTAACTTTGTAGAAACAAATCAGTGCTTTAAAAACACAAATTCACTACTTTAAAAACAAGTTTATTACTTTAAAAACAAAAAAATTAAATAATTTAAAATAATTTATTTTTAAA
>Ga0157364_1005786_pt1 | contig 12644 bp, 8 predicted proteins | sample AttsexASBM2_FD_111476 | JGI IMG/M metagenome (GOLD analysis project Ga0157364, IMG submission 111476) | Fungus gardens microbial communities from leaf cutter ant in Ribeirão Preto, State of São Paulo, Brazil - Atta sexdens ASBM2 | ecosystem: Host-associated > Fungi > Mycelium > Unclassified ... | reverse complement strand
TGAAACGAATTAATAATTAATTGAAGATGCGCTCCGATCTTTGAAAATTTATTTTTAAACTAACTTGCTGTGTCTTTGAACAACCGTTGTTCGAGCGCCGATGAAGACTGCGACGATCCTGGCACCAAAGCGGTGCGCGAGAAAGAACGTCGCCAAGCCAACAACGTGCGTGAAAGGTTAGTGAACACACGCAGTACGCAGTACTTCGTTGCATCTTGATACAAACAATTTCTTCCGTCCTGTTCTCCGTTCCCATAATCCCGCTAATATATACACGTCGCTTACACGATGCGTATGTATATTCCCTATCGCTAAGTGTACAACGTACGTAAAAAAAATCTGTACATTTTTCTGAGGAAAGTTCCTGACCACCTAGTCGTATGCATGCCTAAAACGAAGTGTTATTTGTGATGAGCAATAAATTGTGAGACGATTAATTCATGAACGATCGGGGGAAAAAACGCGTGGCATGTTTACGACTTTGTTATAACATGAGTACAAGTCCCGTAATCCTTTATATCCGTTGCACTGTATAAGGCCCGTATTCAGGCGTGATAATTAAAATGTTTCTGGTTAAGAGGACAGAAATGAGATGAGACAAGATGGAATGTTAACAGCTCTCTCGTGCGTCACCTGCAAATCAGTCTCATTTTAATTCAGCTGCGATTCGGTCCCTAGGCATGCCACTTTGTTTAGAACATTCCGCACTTATTCTGCATCATTGAACGTTGCATCAAATTGCTCAATTGTATAAACTTTTCTCTTTTTATCCCTACAAGCGCATTTTTTACTACCTTTGTACAAATGAAAGAACATGTCGTATTATTTGTAAACTGATAAATCTCACTGTGTTGGTATGACACATACATGTGTCATATAAATTTTTATGAGGGATTGTCATATTATTCTTCAAATAAAAGTCGATCGATATCGATCTTTCAATTATATATAATCAAGTATTTCGATAATTAATTATCTTTTTTAAATCCGCATTTTATTTTTTTATTTTATTTTATGTTTAAATCCTTTCAAATCATATCGTTCTAAAAAAAAATGATAAACAATTATATAGATGTCATCTGCATTCTCTAATTTTCTAGGTCAGCATCAAAATAGAAGATCTACATTTTTCGATCCGAAAGATCACTGTCCCTTGACGTGATTATTCGCCATCGATTGTTTGTTCTGTGCAAAGAATACGGGCCTTTAAATTCGTAACCTACTTATTATCCACGATTTCAAAATTATGAAACCATCTGCGTGTGTTCATTATTATATCGCTTGTCTATTGCAATAAGAAATGTATGTATTTATATGAAATTTGCTCGAACAACAATTAGGTGATTAGACTCCAGCAAGTCAAAAGCTATTTTCTTCGCGACTATATCGCGCGCGTGTCGCTTATGTTAGTAATTCGATTGCTGTTAGGTAATTTAAGCGATATAGGCTAGAGTAAGTTGTGACGTAAGCCAGGTGATTAATCGCGTATTGTTATTGCGCAACTGTTGTTCGAGCGCTGAGGACGAGGATGATGATCCCGACATGAAGGCACAAAGGGAGAAAGAGAGGCGGCAAGCAAATAATGCTAGGGAAAGGTAAGATCAATGATATACGCAGCGGACATAAAAAATATCAAATTTAATCTACAGTGATATGACAATTCTGATTAGTAGTAATGGCGGCCCGTATTCTATGTATATGTGACATAATAGTAATATAAGAGAATATTAAAAGTATTTCTCGATTATGATGAAAATAAATGACATAGTTCCCCATATATAATATTTTATAAAATCGGCATGTTCTCGTACATATCTATGCATGAAAAATTTACTCCTATCACATGCTTACACAGTTGCATTTGTATTATAATAAAGAATTGTAAGATATGCACTACCACTCAAAAGTTTCAACATATTTTATGTTTCAGCTAACAATTCATATTTTTCATTTATAAAAAATATGAAATTAATTTGATACACTCTCTTATTTTCGGATTCAGTAGAATCGTGAATTGCCGACAAATATTTATAAACTATATATAAAATTATAAATTATATATACTATATAAATTGTAAATAAATTCCTCGAATAGGCAAATAAATCATGTATACTTATATTCGTATATATCAGTATAAAAAAATATATTTATTTCATGTGCGATTTAGATATTGATAAATATTTAGATATTATGATGACTAACAATAAGAGAATAGAAATAATATATATTCTCGCAGAAATTAAGCATCAGATTAAATTCAAGTCTTTATCTTAAGACATTTAAAGAACTTGTCGGCAAAATGCCAAGATTTTGACTTCTGTTATGAAAATTCAAAGAGATTTAAGCTTGAAGAAATAAAAAAATTTGAGAAAAAATATATTTATTTTTCTAGTTTTAATGAAAATATGTAATATATATTAAATTAAAGAATTATAATGCATAATATAACTATATTTATATTTTATTCTTTTCATTTCTTTTTTGATATTACGAGGTTTCCAAATGGAGAACTGAAACTTTTAAGCAGTAGTATATATGATATTGTACAATTATATTTCTCATAATTTGCTCTGCTGTATTAATTTTTTCTAAACATATACAAGAAGAATATTGCTTAATGTGATGAGTGTGTAAGTAGATGTAAAAAAATGTAATATTACAAAATTATTACATATAGTATGTAATCAAGAACTTATTCCTTTCTATTTAACATTGAAACTTAAAGAAGATACTCTCGTATTTTAATAAGATAATTAACATAATTTCATTTTTCATCAGGATACGTATCAGGGATATCAATGAGGCTCTAAAGGAACTTGGCAGAATGTGTATGACACATCTAAAGACGGACAAACCTCAAACGAAGCTCGGTATTCTCAACATGGCTGTTGAAGTTATAATGACACTCGAACAACAAGTCAGAGGTGCATATACCAACATGCGTTTTGATTAATTGTATCATATCAATCTGTATAAATATTCGTGTGTTTAATCTATTCTTTTTTTTTATTCAGAGCGGAATCTTAATCCGAAGGCTGCGTGTTTAAAAAGAAGAGAAGAGGAGAAAGCCGAGGATGGTCCGAAATTACCAGGCCATCTTGCAGCGCACATAGCACATCCGCATTCTCATCCACACGCGCACTCCCAACCACCCTTTCCCGCATTACCTGTAAGATTCTGTCAAAGTTAAATTCAATACAAGTAGGATTATTTTGAGATGCATAAATAAAATATACATGTTTGTTTTAGGGTCCACAACCTTCCCTTCAGCACAATCCACCACAGCCGCAGTAGCAGCGGCTCAGTGGCGGTATCATTCTGTGTTAAGGGGTAGATACATCTTAAAATCAATAAAAAAACAAGTTTATGAACATGACTTACATACCTATATAGGATTTTTCTCGGCTCTTATAAGTTGTGGGAATGTGCAAAAAATTGTGGATATTATGTGGTGCGTTACATTAATAGAAGAAAGAAAAGAAAAAGAGATATGAAACACTCTCAATCGTAGTTTTAAAATATTTTGTTCGTTATTTAATATTTATATATTAATTAATATTTATATAATTTTTTAATAATTTGAATTCGGCCTGGAAAACGTCTATCTATTGATTTAAAGATATGTACAGTGTTAAAAAGTGTTGTCATGAAATTTAATGTATTTTTAAGTTACACAAATTAAATTCAATTTTATCACACTAAATTAAATTTTATGTATTTGAAAAGTATATTTGTGTACGTGTACATATGAAATTTAGTGTACTTTTCATAAAATTTTACACATTTAGCACATTTTTTAAATTAAATTTTATATAGATTTGCAAGAAATTTAATACAAGTAATTAAGTTCGAGTTAAATTTGAGTTACTTATAACTTCATTTTCATTGACAACATTAAATATTTTTATATACCTGCTTGAAATTTGTTTCCATTACAAAACGATAAGCAACGGAAGCAAATTCCTTTTTTTTTAACAATGTACGTTTTGATGCTGTAGCAAAAACGACACAGGAATACCCATAATTTTTTTCACAGTACTTCAATATGCAATTAATAAGGGAAGAAGTTTCCGTATGCGCTCACCCAAGCGTAGGGCAAGTAGTTTTAAGAGGCATCTACCCCCTCAAGGCGGCTTCAAATTATTTTTATAAATAGCGAAAAGAAAAAAACAAAGGAATATGGTTCCTCTTTCGAGATATATAATGTGTAGTACGATCGAAGTTTTATTAACGATCGAACTTCGCTGCTGACTCATGTTAAATTGCCCACTTCTGTGTATACACTACCGACACGGTTTATGTTAAAATAGCGCGCAATAGCTAGGAAGAGAACTCGAGCGAAAGAACTTTGGCGAAAGAACGAAGTCATTGACTAGAGATGAAAATAAAGGCAGCATATTTCTGAATTAGATAATATTTAAATATACTTTTTGATTGTATACATTAACAAAATCAGGTAAATCGTTGATTAACAACTTTACTTATTCTTAAAACATCCTATTTCAACTCTTTGAATTTAACTTTTTGTCAATTTGGCATTATGAATTATGCCGCCTTTATGTTGATCATTAGACGTTGGCAATATTGTATATAGAAACTATTATTTACGAGCGTTCAGAATGTGAATTGAAGATGCTAGCGGTTCGTTCACGCTCGCGAGAACATCATTTGTAACTGGTTCGCGGTGTGATAAGAAAAGCACATTCCGATGCTTGCAGTTTCTTTTTTGACATACAGCTTGATCAAAGAAATAAAAGAAAATGAAAAAGAAAAATATCTTCGAATATATAATTTCTTACAAAATTTGTTTTTGTAAGAAAATTGAAGAAAGATAAAGTGTATATGACCCGCAATGTGTCATTCATCATTTATGTATAATTCATTTATGTACATATATGTATAAAAAGAAGCTGCAAGAAACGTATAAATAATTATGAACGTTTCTTATAATACCGCATTGTTAAAAATACTCTTATTTTTAACATCAATACCACTATCTCAGAGAAAATAGGAAAACATGGCCGTGAAGATACTCTACTTAACGAAGTTATCAACATATATTTATTTTACTATTCTTCAAGTGTTTTTTACGGCTAGAATTTGATTGTATATGCCATTTAAGTGCCATTTTTATAGAACTCTCTTGATTTTAATATCTAGATGGATATTATTAATGCATTCAGTTATAGTTTATATTAAGCATAATTTGTATGCAAATTACATCTCATTTTTATTACATGCCATTTTAATTATTTCGAATTTTGTATAAAATATTTTTATAATAATCGTAGGAAAATAGCGTGAACGATCCGTGCCCAAAACCGAAAGCGTATATTGTAAGAAATAACATTATAAGAGATAACATTTGCATTATTTTCAACGAATGATTTGTTAATTACTTTATTACACTGATCGTTCGAACGATTTTTAATTTAAGAATAATGAAAGATTTTTAATTTAAGACATTTTAGGACATTCTTGAATTATACATTAATAATTTTTATGTATTATGTCTTTTATTGTCCGTGTCTCAACACGGATACAAATTGCAACTCCAAAATGGATTGTTCCAAATATTATTGTGGCATTGAGAAAAGCATTAGGCAGTAAAAACATGAAGTAAAAAGAAAGAATTAAGAGATCTCTCCACAATTATTGATTCAGATTGGAACACTTTATGTTTTCGCAACAATTTGCTACAAGACATACATATATATTATCAGCAAGAATTGAAAAGCATTTATATGTGCCAAGACGTGAGCATTGGACAAAATACTACATACGCTTCATGCGAAATATATCCTTGTTATGACAATGTTTACGGATGCACTTCACAAATGCGTTTTGCAGTGCTTTTCTTTCATGGTGCTGCATTGCTGGAGAAAATACGATCTTTCAATGGCATCGACTGGTTTTGGTACATCGTCGAATCACTCTGGACCTTCTCAAATCTTCAGAGGGCTCCTCTTCCTGCGCGACCTTTGCCCACCGATCATTCGGGCAAAACTTTCTGTACTTATATATACGCGGTGAAGTGGAATGTAGATTGAGCGAACGAAAGCTTTCATAAGGCGTGATATAAGATCGTTATGAATACAATTTAGCTCGAATAAGTACGAGAAGAACCAAACCAATCAATTTGTCATAATCATGATTAATTATTATTAATTATTATTATTATCGATTACTTATCATTGATAAGGTCTTTCGTGAGAAGTAAAGAACGGGACATTTTTGTTTTTGAACAAAAATATAGCTCAAACGTATCTGTACCCAGTTGCCATGTATTTTAATTTATTTAAATTCTTAAATAAATTTTATTGAAAAAAAGAAACCAACGCAAACACATCGAGTGCCCGTGTTTATTTCGCCTCTTTTCTATTCTACTTTCTTTTTCCTTTCATCTACTAAGTATATCTTCTCTTGAATAACATACATTTATAGCTATATTTTTCTTCAAAAGCAGTATTTCAAAGAAATTACGGAAGATCGTATAAATATTATATATTCTTGCTCAGACTCTATGACAGGCTTTTCCTTTACCACTTTTAAAATCTAAACTCATATCGAAATATGTCAAACATATCATATGTATATTGCAGGAATCTGCAACATATTTTCTCTCTTTCGCTCAATTTTTAACTTGATTCAGTTTGCATATTTTTGTAACGATATTCTTTTGAATTACATAATTTTCTTATTACACAAAATTAATAAATATAATACAATATTTAGTATTATATTTAAATTATAAAGCTATTTTAAGTGAAATGGTATAAATTAGAAGGTTTTTGACAAACATTAAAAACCGCATATCAAATTTTTTTTTCATTTATAATTAGCTACAAAATGTTCATATTACTTGAACTGAATCTGCTTCAGTTGTATGATGTATGATATTGAAAAATATTTTAAAGACACAGGTGAACATGTACGCATGATATAAATGTAAAATAAAGATCTCTCTATGATTGCGAATCAGAATGCGATCATACAGTACTAAGTACTGTTAATACTCTGTAATATTTGATACAATACTAACATTATAAATATTTTAAAATATTTTATTTTCCAAACCAGTTAATGATACAAGAAGAATTGAAAAGATCATCCCAACGCTGATTTTTATAAACTGTAAACTTACGTATTTTCTAGATTGTAGACTTATCATAAAATCACTTTCGTTCTCGATCAGGATCTGTAGGCAAGCTGATCGGCAAGAACTCGCACAACCTCGCTCCACATTTAATTAATAATCATTAATCATGCTCCGTCGTTTCGGCGACGCTTTATAAAATTATATTTAACAAGGGAGAAGAGGGCGAAAAAGAGGAAGAGAGAACGTAACGATAAATGTACATTGCGATAAATTGCAGAAAGAGCCGCTCACAGATACTAATAAAATACACGATCACACATCTGTATTCGCGAAGGTAATCATGTAAAATAATAACGACAATAAATAGCTCGTAAGCCAGTCTAAGCTAGACACGTGTCGATAGTCGTAGATAGTCAAAATGAAGCTGAAGAGCGAAGAGGTCTACACAGGGGGTCGAAGTCGAAATTGTCGGCCATAGTGGCTCCTTCACACAGACCTTTGTACATGAAACGAAATAATTATGCTCTTATAATAATGATGTTATATTTTCAAGTACGTGCATATCAAGAATACCGGGCACCGCACTTTGGTATGAGTTGGTTGTAAACTGATTTCAATTTATTGATTACTGTTAAGCGTAAATATCAATGAGAATATAAGGAACTATTTGTTGCGGTCTAATTGTGTGTAAGGGTTCAGTTTTATTGGTACAACTGCGAATCGATATCATATCATATAAGGGTGTAACTATATTAGATATATAATATTGTATAATATGTAATAAAAAAAGATTAATGCGTAAGTGGGTTGTAGCCAGTTTGTGTGAATGGGCCTAGAGGATGTTGAAACCGATCTCTTCGACCCTACATGCGATTAAGAAGAATGATGCGATTATTAATATTAATGAAGTACGAGATGAATATAAATAACTAAACTGAATAAAAAAGAGAGAGAAAGAAATAAACGGAAGAGTGCAAGAGAGGGAGAGAAAGAATATGAGAGAGTGAACAAGTGTATCGATTGAGAAAGAAAAAAATATGTAATTATATCATTAGTAATATTATTATCACTAATATAATAAATGTGCCATTTTTTCCATAATCACAGTGTCGCTTGACATGGATCCTTGACATGTGATTCGTCAAACGTTTCTTTCTTTTTCTCTGATATAATTTATAATATACGCGTTATTTTTGCCATTTGCTTTTTTCTTTCTCATTCGTTATTTTATTTGTATATTATACTCTCAGTATTTTAGATAATATTTACATTACGTTTTACGTTTTTGCTCCTATGATATGCATACTGATTTAAGTTTCAATTTGTATTTCATTATATACAGAATAACGATTAGCTATACTTATGTATGCACAGTATGTAGATACATTTAAATATTAACAAGTACAGCACGCCATGATGCTGTTCTTGCCCATTCTTAATTGATACGTCGCAAAACTTCGCAAATTATTGCAGTATATGCAAGCATTTGTAATCCACATTTTAAAGTTTATATTTCTCGTACCTCATGTTACATACAAGACAAGATCATCGCATTACACTTTTGATAAGCCATCGATTATCTTTTCTCGAAGAGAAATACAGCGGAAATAAACTTATTAATTTAATCTCTGCGAGATCGAATTCAACAATAATATTATTTCTCCCAATCTTTACTGAGGAATTACTAACGGTAATTTCATTCGATAGTGAAAGGCTATTAATTTCATTATTTCTCAACTTCTCTATTGCAAATGTGTATATGGTATAGCTTATATAATGTTATTACGAAATTATGTTTACACGACCGCGATATTAATAGTTCGTCGTCGTTCTTATCCTAATACGAAATACGTGGTTAACCTCGGTTAAGAAATCCTGCAAATTCCTTCTCTCAATGTTTTTGACCTATAACCCATGTCTTTACATTACCTAACTAGCGAAATATTTTATTGCTATTAGAATTGTTAATAAATTCCTATTATTAATAGTTTCTTTTGTCGACATTATTTAATCGTTTAAAAAAAGTCATATATTTTTAACAAATATTGTGATAAATATTTTATTTAAATATGAGATTTCTTCGTCGATGAAGATATAAAATTTTATTATTACATAATTTTATTATTACATAATTTCTATTAATTTCTATAATTTATTTAATAGTATATTTTTTGTTGATTTCATTAAGCTTTTCAAAAATTATGTTTAATTTATGTGTGCATTCTTATGTGAAACTCTCAATAACTACTTACAAATATACAATATCGCACATATAAATCTATTTGCTTATTATTCAGATATCAGTATCAAATATTCCAATCAATTAATTGAAATGTTATTTACGAGTGTAATTGACGGAAACCTAGCTCTCTCGTATAATAATATCTGATATACAGATATGCACAGAAAAATCGAAGAATATTTATAAACTGAATAAAGTCTAAGTCATTTTCATGAGCTACTATTATATGCGCACCAATTACTTGAATTCATTACAGAAAAAATATTATTAACATAAAACTTGAAGAAAATGTTTACAAAGCACCGAAATACAATTATATTTTTTTATCTCTTCTATAATTACGCGAAATAGCCATGATAATATATTCATCATCGTTTTAGCACGTACCATTGAGCACGAGCGTGAAAGTATCATCGCACACTTGGCGTCCACAATGTCATAGTTCACTTTCTATAACCATACTCCATACTCTGTATTTTATCTCGCTGGTTTGCATCAGATCAAGTTGCAAAAATCAACTCAATATAATCATTACTTTTACTTCCTACCGCACGTAAGTTGTGTAAGCATTTATTTTGTTGCAACTGATGTCTTGATTCTATTTAGAAATCAAACTATCACTGTCTTCTACCTTTAAGACTCAATAGAAAGGTCTCACTACGAAGAAATAAACATATTATATTTAGAAATTGTCACTTTAAATTTTGGTGAAAAAATTTTATTATGAAGCTGTAGATATATTTTCATAGCCACATTGATATTACACAATTTTTTCTTCACATTTTTGCGAATACATCCTTGGAGGAAATTGATCATCGATCTTATGATTAATGTACTTTTCCATCTTCGATACGAAAACAGCATGAAAACAAAAAATCTATGCTTCGTTTTAAATATAGCTATAATACCCGCTTCACCAAGCAATATACAGAATTATCAAATTCATACTTTCGAAAGCTTTCTTTTTAACGTCACATAAGCCACAGTCCGAATGATCATGAACCAGGCGAGTAGAACAATGACGTCGACCCAGAATATAGATTTGGTCATACTCAGTTCTTCTAGTATCAGCGACGGCATTCGTAAATGACAATAGTCGATGTTACTTGGACAAGGTATTGCCTCTCGTTGAAAGCCATAAATCGCTTGTATCAAGCCATCGAAAGCGAATCTGTAGTAGTTTATATAACTAACGTAGTAAAGGATCCGCGGCATGTGATTGAAAAATACCAAAAAACCAGCTAATGTCATCATCATCGCTGTAATAATGGCTCCGAAAAAGGTGCCATTGATGGGATTGAAAATAGTTCCTAAACCTAAGCCTACGCTTTCAGAAGTAACACTCGTCAAGCTCGTGATGAGTAGAAACATGAAGAACCGAGACCATTCCATAGGTTGTTTGGTTAGTATATAAGAAATGATTGAGTAAACAAAAGTGGATGATATGGTCAACGGTAGAGTGATCACCAACATGGCTATATAATAAGTCTTCAGCTGATACCAGTTGTTGAAACGCTCCTTTTTCAAAATATCTAACTCCAAAGGAAATTTCAAAACGGCCGGCATCAAACTGGTGTAGATAAAATATAATATAGTTATCATTAAGAAACTAACATTGTTAATGGTTCTTTTGGCATTAATGCCAACATGCTCGAATATCAAACCGAATAAGACAGCTACGAAAAAATTCATGATTATCTTGATGTGATACACCGACCAATCTCGATATATTATCAGAGCGGAACGATATAGTAGTATCCTGAATTTTATTATTTCAGAAGGCGGGTCCATCATCATTTTCATTTTTTTCTCATCGTAGAATATCGCTTCTCTCATGATGCGCATCTTCAGAGGTGTCTCCTCTCTCTGGCAATATTTCTTCGCCGCTGTTATCAATTGATCGTTATAATTCCCATATTCTTGATTGACTATCTCCAACATGTAGTCCGCAGGATTATGATATTGTGGACATTGAAAACCTTGCTGAGCGAAATAACTCATTGTATTATCAGGCGTGCCGGCGTACAAGCAATGGCCGTCGACCACCAGATAAATATAATCGAACATTTGATAAACCGCGGCGCTGGGTTGATGTATGGTACAAATCACCGTTCGGCCACTCTTTGCCAGAGTCTGCAATGCGGAAATGCATTGCAGAGACGCTAACGAGTCTAGACCGGTAGTCGGTTCGTCTAAAAACATTATCGGCGGATTATCAATCAATTCCAGGGCGATGCTCAATCTCTTCTTCTGTCCTCCACTGAGCTGGTCGACTCTTGTATCCTTCACTTTCGATAACTTCAGCGTGTCCAAAACATTGTCAATCAGTATCTGCCTAAACATTACTGTCGCGTTGCCGATCTTCAGAGAGGTCACAATCATCATGCTCTCCTGAACAGTAAACAAACCGTACAGATTGTCCGTCTGTTGAATATAGCACGATTGCTTCTTGTACATTGCCCAATTCTGTTTACCTTTACTACTAATGTATTCAATTGCGCCAGTCAAGTGTCCTTGTTGAAATCCCGTCAAAACATTCAGCAATGTAGATTTTCCGGCACCAGACGGTCCCATAATAGCTGTCAGCTCCGCGGCCTTAAAAACTCCATTTAGATTCTTCAAGATTTTCTTCTTAACCTTACGATATCCAGTTTGAACCTCAAACGACAAATTCTTGAATTGAATGTCGGCCATCCTGGTCTGCGATATATGCATCGCGTTCGTTGTACGTTCTTGTCGATATGACTAAATTTGATGACCTACTAAGAAATATCTTTCGCACTGCTTATCCGCTGCACTTTCTATTTATCTCTTTAACGTTTATCGGTTTATTGAGAACGAAAAGTTTGTCTGATAGTTGCGTAGGTGGGGTGAATTATGCACGTCTAATGCACATTGTGTGAGCGAAGATTCATCCCCGGCTATAATACTTATTGTTGTAGTTGCATGTGAGAAGAGATATTAGACGCAACTGACACAAATCTTGTTCTGAAAAACTCAGTTGATAACTTCCTTGGCTAATCAACGAATATATTAGTACGCACACAAAAGTGCATACAATTTGTGCATAATCTTCTCTAAATTTTTACATCTTTCATAAGTGTAAAGTATTTTGCGATTTATAACAATTCAGTTTATAATAAATCGTGATAATGTATTTCTACGCAGTTAACAATCAATGAATATGCACACGAAAATATAATTTGTGCATAATCTTTCTTCAAATTTTTACGTTTATTATAAACAGTGTAAAATATTTCGCTGTTTATAACAATTCGAACAATTGTGTATAATGTATTTTT
>Ga0157364_1005785_pt1 | contig 12644 bp, 9 predicted proteins | sample AttsexASBM2_FD_111476 | JGI IMG/M metagenome (GOLD analysis project Ga0157364, IMG submission 111476) | Fungus gardens microbial communities from leaf cutter ant in Ribeirão Preto, State of São Paulo, Brazil - Atta sexdens ASBM2 | ecosystem: Host-associated > Fungi > Mycelium > Unclassified ... | reverse complement strand
TTTTGTTTAAAGAAATTGTTCGATTTGTCCGAATTTTGGTGATGCATCCTATATTTATCCTTTTTGAAAGAAATGAATATATGATTCTTCATATATACAGTCATCCTTCCATCGCTTATTCACTATCTTTTCTTTCATAAAAATATCTTTTCTTTCATAAAAATTCTTAATATCGCCGATCTCACGTCGTTATTCATGCGATAACAAATCGACAACGATGAAAGAGCTTCTCTCTTTCTCTCTCCTTCCTCTCTCTTTCTTTCTCCTTTCTCTCTCTTTCTCTCTTGTCTTCTCTTCTCTCTTTCTCTCTCTTTCTTGATCAGCATAATTATGATTTATCTGGTAATAGGCCGCGTGAGGAATCGACGGCGTTCACCATCACGAGAACTACGCCAGACCACTCGTCCATCTCGCCGGAGAAGTCATCGTCATACAACGGCGCGAATGCCACACCGTCGACGACGGTAACACCGACGGCAATCTCGACGACGACGACCACTACCACCACGACGACATTGACAAATCCGACCAGCACGAGCCAGCAGCCGGTAGTCAAGTGCACGAAGCGCACACGCGAGACGATCGAGTCGAAGCGCGAGCGTAAGGCAGCGAAGACCCTGGCGATCATCACCGGTGCCTTCGTCGCCTGCTGGCTACCATTCTTTTTCACCACGCTGCTGCAAGCCACATGCCAGACTTGTAAGCCACCCGAAGTCGTGTCCAGTGTGTTCCTATGGCTCGGATACTTCAACAGCACCCTCAACCCCGTAATTTACACTGTGTTCTCGCCGGAATTTCGGCAGGCATTCAAAAGGATGCTGTGCGGTGGTACACGGGGACTTCGCTGACAGTGGATTTAATTCCTTTGCTCCGTGCGCGCGATAAAGAGGATTCGTGAAACTTTTGTATATGTTATATATATATATATATATATATATATATATATATATATATATATATATGTATATGTATGCACTCGCTTGCTACCCAGCGGTTTCCTCGGTGTTGTGTAATATCTGGATGCCCAACTCTAAGTATTGTTATATTAAATGAATACTCGCACGGTTTTCTGCGAATTTTAGATGCGAGAATATTGAGAGAAATCAACAATTATTATATTTATAATTATTATATTTATCAATAATTATTATATTTATTTTTAAATATTTTATCAAACGATTCTCAAAGAAATTTAAGTATGTCTCATTTATTGATGCAATTATTACCTTATCTTGTTAATGCATTCTCTATGTTTTTATTAATGATGTAATATTGTCATCAATTTTAGGATGTATTGTTCAAATCCTTGTATCAAAATCAATTCAATCAGCATCTAGACATGATGGACAGTGTCCAACACAATACCATTTCTTCTCCTTACAGCTGTTCAAAGTAATCAAGCCCGCGCCGTTTCTCTCATAGATATTATTAATGAGTATAACTCGTTCTCGGAAATTGAAATTCCACTCGCGATTGGCATTAATTACATTTAATGTTAGTCGACAATGAGAACGAATCTATCTTAGATAGATATTTTTGCGAAACGCTTCCCTAAATCACCGAAGAATCAAACGAGTGACAATGGTGCAACATTACTCGCGATTTTGTTTAAGCGGGCGAAAATATTTCATTGTGTATTGAACATAGATATTTCAATTTATAAATTTAATTCGCCAGAATCGAAGTCAGAGCACATTTTAATGCGTAAACTGGCCGGCACACATATGACTTACAATTAGTAAAAATTCTTGTCGCTCAAAAAACGTAAGTTTAAGCTACAATTATAGATTTTTTTAATTATATAGGATAAAAATATGGATAAGCAGAGGGCCAGAGTATCTAAGTAATATAGATGCTTAAAAATTCACAATCTCTAATATTCTATTTAAACAAGGAAAATGTGGACGAAAACATGGATGCTCGTAGTACTTAATCGTAATGTATGAATAGTTGAAGTGAAAACAAGATACATACATCTCGTATTTTGTCGTCCAAAAAAATTCTTTAAGATATGCTCTGATAATGTGAAAAGAAAATCGCGAGGAGTGCTTTTGCCGAATTATAATTGTACAGTATTGTGTATAAGCGCGCGATAGTGTTTAGCAATCATACTTCCGAGCATTATTGTTAAAATAGATATGTATAAAAGTTTTCGATCTTGGCTTGCCTCCAAAGTACTTACGTAATGACAAGTCTGAGTGTACATTAATTGAAATCGCGCACAGAACGAATACATTACGAATGGGTGGTAGGATGTATTCCCACAGATCTGTGTGTATGTATGTATGCGCGCGCGCGCGCGTGTGTGTGTGTGTGTGTGTGTGTCGCGATCGTGTATAAAATTCCTTTGAATAAAGACGCAACTTCAAGCTCGACACATGCTAAGTACATCTTTGCGCTTTTCAACTTGATTCGAAGTTAAAAGTACAGTCTTATACAAATTAATTTATAAACAAGAGATAATTTTTAAATTTATATACATTTATTACATAAAAAGAATTTACAGGTGTTTATTATTGTATTTTTTTATTAATTAATATATCCTTCAAAAATATTGTAATAAATACTGTTTTTCTACTGTCATTTTTATGTAATAAATGTATATAAATTAAAAAATTACTCTCATCCATGTACACATCAATTTGGACAAGGCTGTACTCTTTGAGAAATTTCTCAAGTGCAAAAATTTTCTCGCCGCCTTACGAAGATTTGCTTACACGCAACTTTTCTCATACGAAGTTTTTTAATAAAAAAAACTAAATAAGAGGCATCCAACACAAGCAACAGAATTGAATAGAAAGGTTGCAACATTCCCTTTAACAATGTGTGCGTGTGTGTGCATTGCAGATTTATTTTCACGAATTACGCTTACTGTAAAATAGATAATAATTATAAACGAGAGACGATTATAATAAATATAATACGAGAGAGAGAAACACGACGTCGCAGTAAAATATTGCGATCTAAGCTTATATCGTGGATGCAATGTTAGAATCAAAAAATGATTTCACAAATTACCTCTGTCTAAAGACAAAATTATATGATATCTGGAAATGTAACTTTAGCCTTGCCATTCAATTCTGCGTCTTATAGACGAACGTAAGCCTTTGAATTTACGTAGTAGTAGGATAACACATCCAATACATACTATAATAATATTACATAATATGACGGATGTTTAATTTACAGAGCAACGACTGATCGGAATTTGCGTTCGCATATTAAATGAATAAGAATTGAAAAGTGACATTTTTCATTTGTAATGTCTACTTCAAGATGTCGAATACAAGTGCACATGCATTCATTTCGTTTTTACGTCAACTTACGAGCCACTAGGTGCTCGTTTAGAAGTAAACATAGTTCTAGACTAATTATAATGTATTAGGCAGATTGTGATAAACGGCGACAATAGCTTTCTCTTCGTCAGAAATGACAAGACTTTATTCCATCTAATTTTCAAGTTAGTTATACAAATTAGTAAAATAAACGTTTTCTTGCTTAAAGAAGTTATAATAAATAAGAATACAAGAGATGCGTGCGTGCGTGCGTGCGTGCGTGCGTGCGTGTGTGCGTGTGTGCGTGTGTGCGTGTGTGCGTGTGTGTGTGTGTGTATATTTGAATTTACTTTTTATTCGTATTCATGATAATTTTCTTTTTAATAAGCTAATTGCTTATTATTATTATTATTATTATGAGCTAAATAATATTTACTGAAGTAAAATGTATAGAATTAAAAAGAAGAAAAATTACTAACTAATAAATATTACTTTTTGTATCAGTTAGACTGCTTAAATTGAAAGTGGATAAATTTTTTTCATTTCTGACGACAATTGTTGCTGAAAAGACGGCAATATCAGATACGCTTGCGCTATCTAATTATATCATTGGTTGTCGTTTTACTCACACGACATGACTAATAAAATATAACATTTTCCTCACATTTATTTTTTATGTAAGTCTCCAAGCAAAAAAGTGAGACGTTGTCTGCCGAACATTTTCAGCAATTTCTAGGGAAATTGAAAAATCATCGGCATCGCGGTAACTCAAGAAATAAGCAAAAATTTATGTTACGAATATTTTTATTGCAAGAATTAAATTTATCGCGAAAGATTATAAAAGAATATCTACATTTTTGCCTGACAAAAGTTGAACTTTGCAGATCTAAATATCAGTCAAAGGACAACAAGCCCTAATAACGTTAAAGCATTGATAGCATCGCTCGGTACATCGAACAATGTTTGATGTGGTTAACACTCATTAATAATGTTCTGTCAAAGTGTCATAACAAAATTGATCAGAAGCAATTTGCATTTGTGAAATGCGAAATAGCTTCGACTATACGCAGCAAAATGTTCAGTGGATAACGAGATATCGGATAGATAATGACGTAATCACGTAATGCTTGTAAATCGACAAACAATCGTATCAACGATCGTTTGCGTTCCTGCAAATATTGCCTCGTGTAAGAGATATGGGAAAACATTAATGAAATTACGAGCGCGTTTTAGACGAGAGCCGAGCGCGGAGGAGCAATGAGATGAAACGGATGGTAGTCGACAAGATAAATATTATCCAGCGAATTAAGTCTATAAGACCACGTAATCATCCAGATGAAAATTTGTTGATATAAATGCCAGGTATTGTTGAAATCTTATGGAAGCATCGAGAGAAAATAGAGGAAAAAAAGAAGAAAAGCAATAGAAAAGGATAAGAGATAAGAAAAGAGCGCGGACGAGACATGTATTTACAACGATGCTTCATGTGTATTTGTCTTTGCAATCATAAAATGAAATAAATCACGGAAAAGTTTGGAGAAACTTGCCTGAACTTGCTTTTCGTGTTTGCAACATCAGCGATACCGATATTCAGATTTCAAATTGAAGATTTCCATGATTCTATTTACATGGATTGTCGCAGAATTTTATTTCTTCACATATTTTTCATTCCATTATTTCCATTATCCACTTATTCGATTTTTTCCATCACTGTAAGTCGTGAAGCATTTTTTTCAATTCCTATACAAAAAATTAAACATAATATCAAGAATTAAAACGCACATTTATATCTCACATTTCGCCTCTCCCCAAATTTTCAGAGACATATTTATTATATATTTATATTTTCATTAGACAAATGAGCAGGGATGGCAAATAACGCGTTACTTGCCATCCCTACAAATGAGGTATACATATGTATGTATCATAATCAGATAATCAATCACATTTAAATATAAAATATAAATCGTAGAGAACTCTTTCTTTAGATGTCCTTTTTATGAAAATTTTTTAGGCATTTATGCTATTTGCAGGATATTATGTTTAAGATTTACATATCTCTAGAAACAGATTCCAGTATATGATGCATTAACGAATTATATCTCGTTTCATGGTATTTCAAACAAAATTGTTTATGCATTACAATCAAATTAAGAGCTATGCAACATTGAGATTACTATATAATACTATGAAATATCCATCAACGCGATAAAGTTTAAAATAATGAACAATAATCCTTATGTCCTATCGCATAATATTCCAAATACGTACATCAACAACTAAAACTGAGAAATGCAATCCTTAAGATATTAATGTATTCTATTTACTCATCACGTCGCACGCTTCGTCTTCTTATTGTGTATAAAATTACAGATATAAATAATTTCTCTCACAATAGATTCTTTTACAATATACAAATTATTATAAAAATTGTAAAAAGTAATTAAAGTACATAATTGTTATTTAGTTAAATCGCATATATATTATTTGAAAACAGATTTGTATTTTAAAAGTTTACATATTTATTTTATAAAATTGGATTTTGAAATTGCCTTATGAAAATAAATTGAATAAGAAAATAAAAAAATATCTATCTATCAAATCTCAAAAAATGACGTAATTAAGAAAGAAATAATAATGAAATATTTTTCTTAATATATATATATATATGTATATAAAAAATTACCTTGATAAGTTAGTGATGTATGAAGAAAAGAGAGGAGAAATTATTAATCAATGTGTTAGGCTTAACATTTTTGTTGCATTTGTCTTTCAGAAGATGAAAGAAGTTTCACTACGTGATACAAAAAATTGAATCTAGATGAATGGTAAGTTTTTGTGTATTTACACATCGTACAAAAACATTATGTACAAAAAATATAATTTAATATCACAGTTGAAAGATAGTACAGAATTACTTTTAATTCGTTCCATCTGGTCGTGACCTGCCTGCAACTTTCGGCATCTTTTTGTTCGTTGAATCTTCTACTTCTTTAGGCTTATAATAATGAGGTGCCACTTCGAGCAACCATTTGCTTTCAATTTCTGTCACCTACACAATACATATGTTTGAATTACAAAGATACAATCTTTTATAAACTTACAAAATTAAATTTAGACTATTGTTTTATATTTTATATTATAGCATATACCTGACGCATAAATTCCTTAGTAGTGAGGACAAGTTCGTGATAAAGAAGCCAACGCGGAAGATCTTGGAATAGGGAACTATTTGGATGTATCGCGACTTGTTGATTATGCTTTGCAGTTTTGTAACACCCTCCCTTCGATAAACGTGCCACGTGATAAAAATAACCAGCTGTAATAGCCTAAACAAAACATTTTTCCATTATTTTATGAAAAAATCCATAATATTAGCACATTATGATATTAACGTACCTTTCTAATATTAATTGTTTCTGTAATTCCCGAGACTAATTCCATCTCGACACGCTGCATCAAACCTACTAACTGTTCTCTAACATCTCTTGCCCGTTTCATAGATCTGAAAGATCCATGATAAATCGTGAGAAATATATTTTGTAAAACTTTGTTAACATTATGCATATTGACATACCTGTGCTGTATGAAATTTTCGTAACACCAATGTGTACTAAAATCGCTCTGTGCCCATTGATTGTACACATTAAGGAGAGTCAGATGATCACCGCCAGGTACATGGAAATTCTTGCGTGCAGCATCCGCATGTATAATTTTATCCTTCGGTCTATAAAAGATAGCACCATTCACCGAAAGCATGGCCGCGATGGTAGCCACCTCTTCTGAACAGCGATACTTCTCGCTGGCTAACAGCATCTTCGCCATCATTGGATCCAGTGGAAACTCAGCCATTCTACGTCCAAGTTTTGTTAGCTCTCCACGATGATTCAGCGCACCTAGTGCGTACAACTGTTCCATCGCCAAAATCAGCGTTTCGGGCGGTGGTGGATCCAAGAAATCGAAATGCATCAAATCATCTATCCCGAGAGCTTTTAAAGTAAGCACTGCATTACCTGCAAACATCATCGAAATATTTTCATACAAATTAAATTTAAACAAATATAACTTAAAATTTTAACAAGATACATTATTGATTCTTACCCAAATTAATCCGTTGTATTTCAGGCACGGTGTTATCTTCAAGTTCATGCTGATAAGCCCAAGCTGTATACAAACGGAAGCACTTTCCAGGTGCTACTCTTCCGGCGCGTCCTGCTCTCTGATTCGCGGACGCTTTGCTGATCGGCACGACTATTAAACTCTCCATGCCAGTGCGTGGATTGAAATTGTTCTGCTTCGCATAACCAGGATCTATCACGTATACTATGTTGTCTATAGTTAATGAAGTTTCCGCTATATTAGTCGCCAGTACAACCTTAAAGATAAATAAAGATTTAAATTTAGTCTAAAAGATATTTCGAAAAATTATTTAAAAAACTTTAAAAAAAAATATTACCTTCCTCGCGCCAGGTGGAGTTGGTTGAAATATTTTTATTTGCATATCGCTTGGTAGATTTGCATAAACAGGTAAAATTAAAAGTTCTGCCAATTTGCTCCCTAGTCTTCTCACTCTCTCTTGTAACATTTCCTGACATGTCTCGATCTCCTCCTGCCCTTTATATAGAAATATATTTCGTTATGTCAGTAACAGCATTTTGAATAATCTTAATGGTTGCAGCACAGACTTGAATAAAGCATAATGCATAGTGCGTGAGAGAATCAACCAATCAAAATTCTTCTCTTCCCTGAAATGAAAGAAGAGGAAGAATTCTGATTGGTTGATTCGCTTATACACTATGTGCATTATACAAAAAGTCTGTGCTGCGGCCTTAACACTTACCGGTCAGAAATACCAATATATCACCCGAGGGTTGCGTTATGTGAATCTGAATAATCGAAACTACACACGCTTCAATATAATCTGATTCCGGCGCTTTTGTGTAATAAATATCGACAGGAAAACGACGTCCGGGTATTCTAAATATAGGAGCATCGTCAAAGAATTCACTGAATTTTGTAGCATCCAATGTAGCCGATGATACCAGCAGCTTCAAATCAGGACGAAACCTTGCGATATCTTTCACCAGTCCAAATAAAATGTCAGTGTGTAAAGTACGTTCGTGTGCTTCATCGATTATCATTACGCTAAAATATAAAAAATCAATTATCATAATAATTTAGGATAACAATGTATTAGTAATATTAAAGTCTAAATATTACTAACAATTTTCAAGTATGTTAAAGATTATTATTGATCCTTTTATTTCTATTTTCATGTTCTTCTTCTTAATTCTATTAACAGTATACGCATAGATGTACCTGTACGACGCTAAATCAGGTTCACTGAGGAACTCTCGGTGTAATGTACCGTCAGTCATATATTTGATACGAGTACGTTGCGATGTGCAATCTTCAAAACGAATGGCATAGCCAACTTCATTACCCAACTTAACGGCCATTTCATGAGCTACCCTCGCAGCCACTGACATAGCAGCTACTCGCCGTGGCTGAGTGCATCCAATAATCTTACCGTCATCAGCGAATCCAGATTCGTACAAATATTGTGGAATCTGTGTTGTCTTACCTGATCCTGTTTCACCTTCTATTATTAAAACCTGAAATACAAATACATAATGCATCCTTTAACATTGTTGTTAAATATTCTATTTGCTTTCTACTTACCTGATGATCTTTGATAGCATGTATCAAATCCTTTCTGAAAGGATAAATAGGCAAACTTTTCTTTGTCTCCTGTATAGTTTGTAAACTTTTAACATGCGCGGGTGGACTTTCTTCCCGTTTTTTATCCTTGTATCCAGGCATATGAAGCACTTGAACAAACTCTATCATCTCATCCTCCATGAGAAGATTATATTCTTGTTGAGCTATAATAGAAGATTGTAAGCTTACTTAATAGAAAGACAGATCATATAAACAATTACTTTTAATTTAGTATATACCTTTCCTATCTTTAGCACCAAAACGAAAAACAGCTGATGACATCTGATCTGATTCCCATTTACTTTGTTCAGATTGCGGTGGTTCCTTTTCTGTTGTGTCAGGTTCTGGTTCTGTTTTACCCTTCTCAAGAGGCATATGATAACGTTGCATACGCTCGAGTTCCCTTGCCTTCTCATGCTCCTTTGCCAAGTGCAGTAATTGTTTCTTATGGGCTCTTTCATGTTTTTCTTTTTCTGTTAAACTATAAAATTTGAAATAACTTATTAGATCAATAATTATATTTAAAAAATATTAATTATATACATAGCTCATATAATTACATGTTTTCATCAAATAGATATTCGTCATCAAGAATATCAGCTTCTAGTTCAGCAACTTTATCCTCTTTACGTTTCTCCAGGTATTTCCTACGAGACTCGATTCTCAATTTTGGTACCAGTTTATCTCTCGTATCAGTCTCTATAATTTTAAGTCTCTTTGCTGCTTCGGCTGCAGATAATAATAAGCAATAAGTAACATCTTTTAAAATGTTAAACATTCATAGATATTCTTTTGACAACTTACCAGCGCCGGATCCAGGGAGTGTAGCAACATTACGTCTTTTACTTTCATCTTTGGCTCTGAGACGACTGGCAAAGCTATCTCTTTCCTTGATATCCTTCTTGCGACGTTCTTCTTCACTGTCTGTATCCTCACTCGAGGATTCTTCCCGTCTGTATTTACTCATTTTGGAAAGCATATAGTAGGTTATGTCCGCACTTTTCTTTTCACTCCAAACTTTGGAATCGGAAAGTGTAACGATACTATCGATGCTATGTATAATCAAAAGTAGATGCAAAATAAGTACTCAAAAAATATCAGTTTTTACAGTACTAGAGAAAAATCTGAGAGGCCATGCCAAACTTCTTCTTATTACCATTGAAAGTCGAAAGTCGAAATCACCCGTACACTACCGCCAATATATCCATTTTCAATTTGGGAACTACGTGACTACATACATTTTCTGATACTATCGACAAAATCGTATTATCAAAAGTAAATATGATGTGGTTCGTCTCTGTACTAAATCCTCAGATTAGAAGCGTGACTATCCAGGAGGAATATAGTTTAAAATAGGATCTCGAACGAAAAAATAATTTTAATTTAGCATCTCCTACATAAATAAAAGTTGTTGAATTTTAATAAATAAAATTGAAAATTTAAACAAGTTATTAATTAGTGAATTTTGTGTTGTAATATCTTATAAAATTATGAAGTTATGTTTCTTCATGCAAATACAGCTCGTTTTTATCAAATATAATTACTATTAATTAACATGCATGTACAATTGATTTTTGGTGTCGGAAATAAATGTGCGAGTCCTGCTAAATTGCAGTACTATATATAAATCACGTGCTAAATTACTTTAAAAATAATATATATAATATAAATTCTGTAAATCATAAATAAAATAAAATATTTTTCAAAATATAATTTTTACCCAATAATCGAGAATAGATTGAAATGAATTGAAATGGATTCAGATTTTCAGAAATATTGATTCACGAATGTTAAAATGAATGCATTTTCATTCATTTAGAAATTGCATGAAGCATATCTCTATGCCTTTCAATCATTTAAAATAAAAAATAAGTTCCAGAAATTTATTTCAAATATAAAATCGTAGCAATTAAAAAACTGATACGTCTTGTTTAAAATAAAAAATACAAAATAGTCTTGTTTAAAATAAAAAATACAAAAAACTTATTTAAAATATTAAATAAAAAATAAATCAGAAATGTTGTTGTTTAAAATAATGAATTGAAAATGAATGAAATAAAAATAAAAGAATGAACTAAATAACTTTTTTATTTTAGAATAAGATGTGAATCATTCATGTCTTATTCTAAAATAAAAGAGTTACATATACTAATTATGTTTAGTAAAAACGGGCTGAAAATTTGCATAAAGAAATATTATAACTTCGTAAGTTTATAAAATAGTAAAAGACAAAATTCACTAAATTAACTTGTTTGAATTTTCACTTTCGTTTATTAAAATCAACAACTTTTATTTATATATGTAGAATACACGAAATTCAAATTTTATTCGATCAAGAACTCATTAAATTATCTCTCCTATGAATATGTAGTTAAGTTCGTACAATTATGTTATATTCACAAACTGTGGATCAGAAATATTCATCTTACATGCGCGTGATGTTTATTTCACTTATGCCCATTTTTCACCAATGTAGATTAATTTTAATCTCGGTTCAATTTCTCTTCGTCTTTTTCTAGTTTTAAAGAGAGTTAGAAAAATAAATTAAATCGAGATTAAAGTTAATCTATATTGGTGGAAACGGACATTAATTACATTTTTCTAGTTTCAAAAATCAGAAAAAAACAGAATAACTCAGCAAACGAGAATGGATTAAAATTTTGTCTATTCGAACGCGTATTTTAAATGGCGAATATTTTTTTTTGGATTTAATTGGATTCAATTAGATTCAATTAGATTCAATTAGATTCAATTAGATGGATTGAGAAACTGCATTTCGAATTCAAAATTTTGAATTGACCAGTATTCACAATGCACAGAAAAAGCTAATATTATTTTTAGATTGAATGGCATAGAGATATGCTCCATGCAATTCCTACAAATGAATAAAAATGTATTCAGGATTGAAAAGCATTCATTTTAACATTCGTGAATCGATATTTCTGAAAATCCGAATCCATTTCAATTCATTTCAATCCATTCTCATTTGCTGGGAATTTAGCAAAAACGAGCTATAAAGAGACCCTCCGTCACCCCCGCCAATTTTTAAGAGATTCTCTTTTCTTTATACTCATCCATAAAACAAACAAACAACTAATAAATTTAGCCCAGCGAACGAAAAGGATTGAAATGAATTGAATTGGATTCAGATTTTCAGAAATATTGATTCACGAATGATAAAATGAATGTTTTTCAATCTTGAATGCCTTTTTATTCATTTGTAGGAATTGCATGGAACAGACCTCTATGCTTTTCAATCTAAAAATATTAGCTATTTCTGTGCATTGTGAATACTGATCAATTCAAATTTTGAATAGGAAATGCAGTTTCTCAATCCAATTGCATATAATTGAATCTAATTGAATTCAATCGAATCCAATGAAATTCAAAAAAAGTATTCTCTATTTAAAATACGCAATCGGATGAAAAATAAGAAAAATATTTCAATCCATTTTAATTCATTCTCGTTTGTTAGGGAGTAAATATATCTTTAATTTATTTTTTAGTTTTTATGTCTAATTATTTTATTGTATTTCGCTAATGAAATTGCAATAACTTTTTAAATATTATTCTTTATTGTATTTATATAATTCGATATTACAATTATAATAATTATTTACAATACAATATACAATTATCATTGCTGTT
>Ga0157364_1005784_pt1 | contig 12644 bp, 7 predicted proteins | sample AttsexASBM2_FD_111476 | JGI IMG/M metagenome (GOLD analysis project Ga0157364, IMG submission 111476) | Fungus gardens microbial communities from leaf cutter ant in Ribeirão Preto, State of São Paulo, Brazil - Atta sexdens ASBM2 | ecosystem: Host-associated > Fungi > Mycelium > Unclassified ... | reverse complement strand
ATTCACACTGAGTAACCGCGCGCGCGCGCGCGCGCGTGTGTGTGTGTGTGTGTGTGTGTGTGTGTGTGTGTGTTTGCGTGAGCATAGCCACCCACATGCTAAAATATGCAAGTGCATACTCACAAGTGCAACCGGTATTCAAACATGAGGCAAACGCACGTGCGTGCGTCTCTCTTTTATCATTACGCAACTGCCGGCGATCCGTGCGATTGTTCCTCCGCAAATTGCATTCTAGACAATCCAAGAGAAGAGTCGTGATTATCATCGGCGATAACGATCACTGTCGACCGACAAAGACAGGGATACTACGTGTCACTTAACCCTTCCTATCTCTAGATTACTCCTTCCCTTGATTTTACGATCACGCCAAGTATGTTACGAAACGAGACATTAAGTACAGGTGAGATTTAACTTAGATTGAGATAAGTTATCTCAATTCGAACACGCGGATAAACATTGTAGAAGCGGTATCAGCGCGTGTCTTTATTTCGAAATAAATAAATTATAATGAATCAATTAGCGAGCTATAGAAGTGTAAAGTGCATTTTTATCGACTGTATATAAGTACACATATATAGTGAGTGTGAAAAGTATTTGTATAGAGGAGATATCTATTTTAAAAATCTCTTTAGAAAGTAAATATTAATTACTTATTTGTAATATATGATGATGTATGTTCTATTCTAATATAAATAAAAAAACTTCACGAAAATGATCATATTTATAACCTTAGAATTAAGCTAAATTTCTCAAATATTGTTCGAATACTTTTTCCAAGTAATACAATTTTTTATTTTTGCTTATTATAAGATTGCTTTTTAAGATAATGTATAATCTATTTTATTCTTTATTAATAAATTGCTAATTAATATTTATTTGCTATATGAGGAAAGTTTTTTTTTTAAAAAGCTATCTCCTTATATTATATGTACATATACATTTATACACTTACTGTACATATGTACAGTAAGTGTATAAATGTATATGTATATATAATATGTAAGGTCTACATTCATGTAGAGACGTTAATGTATGAACAAATTGTACAAGCGTGTCAGTATGTATCTTTATTTCAAAATAATTTATTAGCACGCTAGAAGTATAAAATGTATTTTTATCGAGGATATATCGTATAATAAATATATACATATATTCGTGTACAGACGTTAATGTATGTGCAAATTGGACAAGCGTGTCAACATGTGTCTTTATTTCAAAATAAATTATAATGAATCGATTAGTGTGCTAGAAATATAAAGTGCACTTTTTTATCGGTGACATATAATAGACATATACATACGTATTCGTGTACAAACACATGTAATACTTTACCGTGTACGCTACATCTTTAGCAGTCGACGTACACTTCAGAAGTTCCAACATCAATTTTCTTGATTGCTATACTCGATACCAGACTTTTGTCTAGTATAGTAGCTACTACATTGTGAAGTTGCATCGTGAATGATTGATCACCCTAAAGAAATTTAATGAAGAAACCATTATAGCGGGAAATGTACAATAATAATAGCGAAGTATCGTAGGGAAAATATTGTAGTGGCGTGTTTCTAAATGTTCCGATGGTAGATCTAACAGACTATGATATTCTCATAAACGATTCCCAATTTACACAGCGGTAGTTTCTTTATTCGATATTTGTATTCAATATTCCATCACGATAACTAACATTCCGCTCTATCTATCCGCCAATTTTATTTCGAAGTGACTGCGATAATGGACAACATTTTCCCGCGCTATATTATTTTCGCCGTTGCAATTTATTATACTATCCATCTAGCCGTCAATTTTACTGCGATAATGGTGCCGACGAGTATAAAGCGATGGCCGCATCGGTCGATGCTGTGTAACATTGACGTACTCGAAAGCACGCCAGAAATTCTCGATTGCGCTTTTCGTTTTCTCGGGAAATGCGCGAGCGGAAATTCCATTTTAACTCTCGAAACGTTAAAAAGAATCGTTCGCGCCAGTGCGCATGATGTCGATATACAATCACATGCATCGATGAGAGCTCTCTAAAATGTATATCGCACGCGTATCTAGCTGTTCCTTTGACTTCTCAGTTTTATTTAGTTACTTTTTGTGATAATTCGTTCGTATTACATCATTCTTAATTTTTTTTTTAATTTTTGGCCGATTATTTTAATTTTACATTCGTATTCCATTTATTTCTAAAGACCTTCTATAATCAGAAAATTAAATATGAACTGTATTTTGTACCTCTATGTAGTCTACAAGTCGCAAATTTAGAAGTGACTATAATATACATATATAATTAGTTTTCCATGTAAAAATAACACTGTATTACATGTTTAAGATGTGTAACTCCATTTTTTTGTATGCAATATAGTGTGTTATTTTTACACGGAAAACTAATCACATATATATATATATTGTAGTTTTTTTACACACATGGATTTGTAATGGTTTATTTTAGCTAAATCACTGAGAGACTTAATATTTCTTTCTTTCTCTCTTTCTTTTTCTCTCTCAGGTTGAAATACGGCGGAACAATAAAAAGTGACTTTCATGTTTTTATTGATTAGATAGTTTCTATAGAGTAAGTATACTTATTTCGACTTGCTTTTATATTCTATTTAACATCAGCTAGATCCCTGATTAGAGAATGAGTGTCATTTTATCAAGTTCAGCTTAATAGCAAAACTTCAGTTTTATTCTCGCTTTTCCGCACGATTGCGTTGCAACGACCTTACAATCTTTATGAGTCTCGCGACAACATTTTTCTCTAAATATTTCTCGTTTTGTGCATAGGATTATTCGTTGCAGTCCACGGTACCAGAGCAAAAACGCGGAATAATTAACGATCTAGCTAGGAATCTTATTAAATCAGAAGAAACAGAGATTAAAACGGCAATTGCTAAAATGAATTGGCATCGTGTTCACCCGGAATGCAATTAAATAAAGCTATTAAAAATTTTCTAGCAACAAATTGTGCTAATATCGATATATCAAGTGATAAAATTGAGACTATCTTTTTAATATTCCTAATGAGAATCTTCCTAATTTCAAACGAGCCATGAAATGAAATTATGATTACGTTATTTATCGTTCTTTTATTTATTGTTAAATGTTTTTGTGATATTTCTTTAAAAACGAGAATCGACATCTCTTCTTATTGAAACTTTAACAGCGGTTTTTTCTCTGACATCCGTCGAATAACGACACGATGTCGTTTCTCTTTATTGTCATGACAGGCTGCGCGAGCTCGTTGGTGATGTTTCGATGTATTTCCTTCCTCTCGCAAGCTGTCGCATCTCGCGTTTCACAGCTGTCCTTCCGCATCGCTGACTTGTCGTCGTCGTCATCGTCATCGTCGCCGCTGTCGTCGTCGTCGTCGTAACACGGCAAAATAGTTTCGCGCCAGAACAATGCCACGATTACGTCGGTCCATGTGCATTGTACATTATGAGAGGTAACGCGCGCGTCGCGCTTCTGTAATTATGGAAACCAAGCATAAACTCCGCGATTTGCATTTCAAACTACCATTGTAATCTCAGACCCGACAGACGGCCGCATGCTCGTTCCTCTGTGCTTTTACCTACCTACCTACCTATCTGCCGCCCTTACCCTTTCGCCGTAGAATATTCCGAAATTGCCTCTCTTATTTTCAATCATGGATCCCCCTACCAATTTAGAGTTAGTTCTTTCTGAACGAAAATACGAAGGCACGAATAGCCTTAAAGTGCAGTTCAGCGAAATTAAAGGATTTATAAGAAAGGATTAATTTTGTAAAGATAATGAAATACTTTAGAAGAGAGAAGGCATGGTTTATTACGGCACTCTTTTTACATTTCATGTAATTGCTTGTATTAAATTTTAATAACTGGTATTTAAATTTAAAACTTAACAATTACATTTGTCAAAGTATTGTTCAATCGATTCTAGAGATGTAACTCAAAGTTACAAATCATACATTAAGATGCTATTTATAAAAATGTAGCGATTGCATAATGGCTCGAAAAGAAACAGAAATGGTAATGGCCTTTTATAAAAATTTAAATAATTAGTTTTATTTAGAAATAAACAGTAAGTATTTGGTTACAAACAAAAAAGTAAAATATTGCAAAACGTGTATACATATTCATCTTCCTTATGTAAGTTGCTCAATACTAAAAATCTATAGTACGTATAATATATTATTTGAAACTTTTAGAGTGAATTGTCACTCTTTTAAAGATTGAGCTTTTTTTAAAGACTGATTTAATTTTTACTGTGAGATTCCACTTCAAAGAATTTTGAATGTAAATTATATGTAGATAAATACTAGGCAATCAATTTATTAATAATGATTATTTTAACATAACTATATGAAACAAGACTATTTCGATAAAAATCAAATAAATTAATTTCAGAAGTAATCTGGAATTTGCCACTTAATAGCGAGAATAATAAGAGAGGGGAAGGGGGGGAGGGCACTAATTATAATACCGCCTTCTTCTCTATTATTTCTTATTTTACTACCTCCCTCGTGTGGATGTTCGGCATTAAATGTCGTAAATCAACTGCATTCTATCGTTGAGAGCATTTCAAATTTATCAAAAAAGATGAAGAGAGATGCAATGAATCACGAATATTTTGTACATGCATGCGGATCCATTCGCGCACGCTGTCACTCATTTTCTCGATTATCCACGTTAATGCATTTCGACGCATTCAGCCAACCCGCCTGTAAACGTGTTTCCGGCGCAAATTTTATTCCACAGCGAAATGTCGCCGAAGCGATAACGCCGATAAATTCGTCTGGATTAATATACAGCACGCATGTAGATATTGAAGTTATCTAAAGGTCGATTCCATGCGTGAATCGATATAACTTTCGATAGTATATAAAGTTAAATAAAATGACAAAAATAAAATAAGTAATTCCGTTGTTTCTAGCCGATCGATGATTCAAGTAATCGAGCTCTGCTGTCGATTTTATGCCTACGAGGAATTGTGTTATTGCGAGAATGCTCCTGGGGATTTATAACGGATTTATCGAGCGGATATATGGCTTTGTATGTCGACTTTGAAAATCCGTTCCGCAGATATTAATATCGAACGACGGGTATATCGGTGACATTTAAATCCCACAGGGATGAATAAATGAAAAATTTGTAACAGCGCCGCGGTGTTCCGATATACGAAAAAGTTACACCCGCGTTATTCAAAATTGCGCTGCTAATTAACGCGTTAATTATGCGCGGCATCACTAATTGCTCTCAAAGTCCCGACCGCGCGACGATTTTGTTTTCCGAAATGGAAATTTGTTTGCATCGAGCCGCGAAAATTACCGCGACCAGCAGAGCGCATTCATTCAGCAGACATCTCGCTAATTGCTTTTAAACCCGCAACAAACCGGCTCACGGTTGCGTTTCCATATTATGCCATATTTATATGTTTAAGTGCGTGCATATACATATGAAAATGTATGGCATATAATAATAAAAGCGGTAAATAATAACAGCGTATAATAATAACCATTAAATAAAATAGCGGTACTTCATCGATAATGATAGTAATGGTAAAACGATAAAAAATGATACAGAGTTATATCTAGATGAATATATTTATATTGTTACATCGCACAATAATAAGACGTATTTGCCTTGCGTTGTATAAATATGCTTTTTAATGCTGATGAAAATAGGAGACAAACATGTTTAATACGAATAAAAATATTTGCAATAAAATTGTAAAGGAGGGCAGAAGAAATTTTATCATGCAATCGAGATCCTGTAAAAAATACGATCTGTCCCGCGGGCGTAAATCAAAATCGATAACGCTGTGTGCTATATATCCGTATATGGAAGAATGACGTGTTCGTCAATTTCCAGCAACACGGTAGGTGTGCGGAAACGTTATGCGAAAATCAACCCTCGGCGCTTTCGCCGTTTCGTTTCTATTTGCAAGCCGGTGTAAACGCGCCGACGGCAGAATCGCGTTTCCGATCGTGCGTTCCCAGTTCGGGGAAATATCGGCCGGCCGATATTTCCATAAACAGCGAGCGGGCGACACGGAGGGAGTGTACGACCGACGTTAATTGGGGCCTCCTCCAATTGCTTTTATATCCTCGGCTGCGTTTCGTCGCGCCTCGAGGCCACTCGGCCGCTGGCCCGGGATGCATTTTCCGCGCGCGCGCGTCCAGTGACCGGGATTACATCGATTTCCGAAATGAACGGCGAAGCGATACTCTCTCTCGTCGTCGCGTACAAGCAACGGCGGTATTTCGTGACAGCCCGACCCGATATTTTTGAAAAGCCCGAGAGATATACATTATATACCGTACGATGACTCGTTAACACCTTGTCGAAATCGTCGCGCAACGTCATGTTGGCGCGGAACGGTCGTGCACTGTGTATTATTACACCAGCCAGAATACAGCGTAAATGTATGGACTGAAAAATGTATTTTCACGTCGAAAGACATATACGCGACGGATTTTATGTCACGTTGCACAAGAGTGAAGAGTGAATGAATTGAATTAAACGTATATGAGGTACATGGCACAGCAGAGCCGCGAAAATATTTGAGCGGTCTCTCGAAACAAGCGTTTATTAAACATTAATATCATGCATTCGCCATGAGATAGTTCATGAATCTAACGGATCGTTAGTTAGCATCCTCATCGCTCAGTCATGCTATCGCTCTTGATCGCCATTCTCGTGTCGTAGTTAGAATGCAGGTCCCTGGGCGTCACGGGAACCGCTTCGTAGTTAGAATGACAAGTCCCTGGACATACGAGACTATCTCAATCTAATTACGAACAATATACATTGTCTGTCTTCTACGTTTGCATTAGAGAGTTAATGCAAATAGCAGTATCCTTGATAGCGATAAAATAATTTTTTCAAAATAAATTAATCATCAGGAAGAAATTAGCTTTTTAATCGTTGTTAAAATATATTTATTATTTATATATTAAAATAATAAATTTACACGGAGAGAATGATTTTGCCGAAATATCTAAAAATTTATCTTAAATATAGATTTGAAAATAATTTATTAGGTCATTAAAAGTATCAAAATAATTATGTAGGAAGCTCAAACATATAATGAGTAATAATAAAATATTCTAAAAGGTTTTTAACACTCCAGCAACGTTCCAATAATTATTTTGATGGTCTATAACAAAATTATTTTCAAATCTGTATCCAGCTAAATTTTTATATTTTTTAGTAAAAACCATTCTTTTTGTGCATGATACCATAGTAAGATTCTTCCATCATGCATGGTACAATCTTCATGTTGTAGATTATTTCACGCGGCTTTGTTTCACGCGGACGAAATTGACGAACGCGATACATATCGATCCTGCATACTATACATGTGACACACGACAATATCGCGGCTCACCGTTCGTCGAACTTTCTGTTGTAGGACATGTCCGATGTATGCGTTGGGACCAGCGTGGGGACCATCACGGAACCGGAGTGTTTGGGACCCTGCGAGCCCGGTACCTCCGTCACCCTCGAGGGCATCGTTTGGCACGAGACCGAAGGAGGTAAGAATCTCGTTACAGCTTAATTCGCCCATTTGCCTTGGCGGACTCCGCCACCTTGGACCTCCGACCTTCTTGTTATCCCCTTAGCTTCCTCTTAGTTACAGAGGATTAGGGAGCGAAATTAATCCTAGAATAGATAGCGCTGATTTAGAATGAAGCATTGATTTTTAATATTCTCTTAATTGACAATTATAATCAATCGATAAAACAATCTTTTTCTTTATCGGAAAAATGTATTTTTACACAAATTGGTTTTATATTAATTTCTACCTATTAGTTTTACATTAATTTCTATATATTGTTGATCTTCTTTTGATGTATTTTAATTGTCATATTGCAGTAATGGATCTGTAATTAATGATAAATGAAATAATATTAATTTTAAATGATAATTTTATATGTAATTTCGAATCATGTGTTTTTCATGCAAGAGTCAGTCCAATACAGAAAATTTAATTACATTTAATTCCATTTTATATCTGAAAAGAGTATAACAGAGATAATATTTCTATTTTCATCCAGCTACAATTATTTAATGATATTCTTGAATAAATTATCTACCGACCGATCTACCTTGTTATTTTGTCTAATGAAAATGATGTTTTTTTTTCATTAAAGAAGTATTTTTACACAAATTGCGATTCATACAATTAATACAATTTACTTAATCTTTCTTCTAGTAATATATAAAATTGTAGAAATACAAGCGTGATCGCTTCTCTCAAACTCTTCGGATGTTAAATTAACAATCTATTCATTTTTAATTTATTAAGAATACGAAGGATTTAACTGTTAACGTTAACGGACATTGGTAAAATACGAAGAATTTGTGCATTTAGACTATTAACGATTCATGTACATTCCCACTATTTGCTTGCTAAATTTGCTTCCATCAAATTTACCTTGTTATTGCACCAAGCTCTTCGGTTAAAGTCATATGCATTGCTTATTGATTTATCGAATTTCTGCAATTCGCTGAATAATAGTAATAACACTAATGGCACCGCATACAAAGTCTGCGTTATTATTATGGAAATCACCGTTGTAAAGGAGTTATACGATCGCATCTTCTATCGTTCAACGTAAAATGAGCGCGTCCACCGTCCACTTGTTTTCCCAGGATATTAAATAATATCGAGCATCGTTAGAGTTGTTATACAAAATGATGTTCACTGTTATGTGATGCGTATAAACGAAGAGCAGCATAGGAAACAGAATCCCCGCTCGCGTCGCGATTTTCCTTGCGCTATAATAACGAGCGATAATTGCGCGAGAAAGGATTACAGGCGCCACTTTTCTGCAGTGGATATAAAGCATTTATTTCATTATACATTCAACTGAACAAGATAATAATTTGTGCAACATTTACTAGCAGAAATTATCGCCTCGTTACATTTCCTGGTCGTATAAAATTTTTGCTTTAACTGTTATTTTCCGGTATTTTATCGATAATATAAATATAATATTTGATAAATGTAATTAAAAGTACAGATATCCCTCTACGTACAATTATTTCGAATTTCCAAACTTCCAACCGATAAATGAATTAAAAAGAGATGAAGAATGTGCGTGTGTGTGTGTGTGTGTGCGTGTACTAAAAGAAAAGATGTTAATTTAACTTTAATAATGTTTAGCGGACTTTCTGATACATGCAAAAATGTTAAAATTAATATTTTTATATTTATTTTAACATTTTTGCATGTTTTAAAAAGTTCACTAAATGTTTTTAAATTAAAATTATTTTATTATTTATACATACATATATTTATACATATACATTCTATTTTTACAATGTATGTATACATATCTACACATATATAAAAAAAAGTTGAATATATGTGTGTGTAACAATTGAACTGAAATTAAGATGACTTTACATTGAACGTTTTTCCAGCAAGGATATTATGTAATATCATGAATCGTCACATTCTTATTGTTTACCGATGTTAAATAAAAATAAAATGATTCACAGTGTTACACTGTATTCTTACTAAAAAATGCCCATTGGTCGAAATATTAATTTATTTTTTTACATAATCTTGAAATTATTTATGTCTTAGAATGGCTAATAATACAAATATTATTATTAAAAGAGAAAGAAAAACAATAGATATTTTTACTATTCTTACGATCGATCTTACAATTCGACCTACGACTGAAGTCTCGGAAAATCTGTCAAATAGAGAGGTATTTGTAATATCTCAAGCGTCGAACATCGCTCGAAATATTTCCTGCTATTTTTATAATTTTTGTACATTTCGAAACGATATTGATTTCCATATATTCACATGACAAACGTCACAGACAAATAATTAAATAAAGGGCCCAATAATGGAGACATGAATATTGTATTCCTTGATGAATATGAGACGAGTCTACATTATCGTGAAGATTAAATGGAAAGCTAATTACTAGCTGAACAGTCTTCGAAGTTGGTAGCAGTCGAGAGTAAAAATAAAACAGAACTTCTTGTTCGTGAATTAACTTCGAGCAGGTTTTCATCGAAACTTGATTTACTTTTATTATATAATTAAGATTTTAATCTTCAGATTTCATTAATTCCATTAGCCAGAGTTAATAAATGATTGACAGAATCGATAGATGATCTAATTGTTACAGTCATTCTCATAGAATCGCGCGAATAAATAATAACCACTGTCGTTGTGGTTATCGATAAAATAAAAGTCGTATCATCTCGTGTCGATTGAAAATAACTAGCACCGATGATCAATCAATCGTTTGCCCCGGGTAAACATTCGGAGAGCACCGATGTAATAGGAATAGCACTCGATCGATCTTGTTGCTGCTCGAACGATTCGGGGTTATAAATATTCGCCCGATATTCCGCCGGCCAGAAAAGTCGGGTAAATAAAAGCGTGTTGCAATCCCGGCATCATTATTTCGTTTGCCGAGATTAATCAACCGCGATTGTATAATTGTAATGTATACAGAATTGCGACACTTTGTATTTCATTCGTTATAATTTCAATTTATTTGTTCATTCTTTTTGAGAAATATTTTAAATATTTTTTTTTTAATTTTATTTTGTTTAAAAAGAGATATTATTGTAAAAAAAACGTGGGATCGCGCGGGAAAGAATTCATGATTTTCGCGCGCTTGTCCAGACTAATTTAGCGCAACGTTACACCGAAATATTGCACTGTCACGCCGCACCGGAGTATTTTCACGAGTAATGAGTGTGATTAGAACAAACGCGGATAAACTACGTAATAGGATCGCCCGCAAACTTATTAAGACCATTTCGACTGTTAAAGTAGCGGTAACTCGATAACGATCACGTTTGCGCGAAGTAATGCAGATTAATTTATCTGGGTTTAAGCTTTCATGCTTGTTAACATACGTTCTATAGCTTAACATTCGCCATTGTTTTATAACTCATACGCGTCGCTAAGCTGACTCGCTAATTCGCCAGCTGTGAAACGCACTGGCTGGTTGCGTGCGACGTGTGGAATAATGTAATAACATAGAATGTTGATAGAGAAAATATTTAAATATTCAAGAATATTCCGGTGTGTGTGTGTGTGTGTGTGTGTGTGTGTGTGTGTGTGTGTGTGTGTGTGTGTGTGTGTGGGCGCGCGCGGAAAGCTCTAATGAACATATTTCTTTGTTATTTTATGTTTTAATGAAAAAATATAGAACGCTTTTAATAAATTATGTGACTCTACTATTATAGTTAATGTTAATATATCAGAAAGGAAATGTCATTCTAGGAAAATTAGTAATGCGTTTTAAATTTATTTCAGTAACCTTTACTGAATTCTGTAAATTCATGAATATTGAAATTGATTTAATTGATGATTATATTTAAAAATTTATCACGTCATTTTTATCGAAAAACATCAACTAATTTGATTCCTTGTAATTTATTGAAAATACATTACGCTGTTTTGAGAAGCTCTTTTTATCTTTTACGTAAACATTTTTTTAAATTTATAATATATACATCAAAAATATTTCGCTTGGCAGCGTATTTCGATCGAAACTTTTTTTTACGGCCACTGCTAGCTTGAATGTTTATTAATGCTTTTTCTTTCTTATCACTCGTTGTATAATAATGAGTTGCGATATAATAATACGATATAATAATGCGCTGCGACTTGACTCGCACGCGAGATAAAAACTGATGTACGTAGAATGAAATTAAAACAAAAGCCAAGAGACGCTCTTCAGCGGAATAATTAATTTTACCGCGAGCTAATTAATACCAATTTCGCTAATAGATCGTTCCCCCTGGGAAAGCCTCCTTCTATTCGTCGCATGCTTCAACGATTTCTTCGTAATACGATTAAAGCGATCTGCGGAAATTATAAAGAAAGCCGCACGCTACACGAATACACGCGATAACTATACTCCGTTCTCATCATACCTTCTTTTACATTCGTGACAAAACGTGAGGGCTGCGCATAATACATGCTCATGAATACAAATAAATTTTATAGTATCGAGATATTCAAACATAGGATACCCCAGAATTATCGCTCATTCTTTAGCGAAGTACATGTGAAATTCATTCTCTTCGTCGTACAAAGGTTTTTTTTTTGTAATGTCAAAAAGTTACATGAAACAATGTATGAAATGTGACGCACAAGATCTACCCACGAAATTATGAAAGTATAATTATGTCCATGGAATGAAATCGATGAAGGTCTGTTTGCATGCAATACGCAAGATCCTGCCAACCGTTTCCGACAGACCTGCAATTAGTTTTACCCGAATCCTCGAATTCTCGAACCACACTCGAGCGTGCAATGTGGGCACACGCAACCGCGTACGCCTGTGCATGCCGTGCGGTAACCTCCGCGTGCACACAAAAGCGTGTGTTTCGCACACATAAACGGACAATACATATACACACACACGCGCGCGCATATATGTGTACGTACATGCCCGGCTGATACAACACGAGTAAGGTAGCTTGTCAGACAGGTATTATATGCCGCGGTCGTGGTTGTCGTCAGGTTAAACTACATCGTGACTCCCCGGCTGCTCTTCCCTCTTCCACTCTTTGTCTTTTCTCCTCTCTCTCTCTCTCTCTCTCTCCGTCTTCCTTTCCCTCTTTTTCTTGTCATCCTTTTCTTGTACGTTCTTCGTGTTTTCCTCTCTT
>Ga0157364_1005783_pt1 | contig 12644 bp, 5 predicted proteins | sample AttsexASBM2_FD_111476 | JGI IMG/M metagenome (GOLD analysis project Ga0157364, IMG submission 111476) | Fungus gardens microbial communities from leaf cutter ant in Ribeirão Preto, State of São Paulo, Brazil - Atta sexdens ASBM2 | ecosystem: Host-associated > Fungi > Mycelium > Unclassified ... | reverse complement strand
GTCCCTACCTAACTACATGGTAGTGGTCTAGGGAGCGCAATTGCTAGAGCACGGGAGAATGAAGAGTAATGATTTCAGCAAGAGCAGCCGGACGGACTACTATAGTGAGTCTAGTGACTACTAGAGTAGAGTTGAGTCAAAGTCAAAAGGTATGGTATAGCAACCTTTCCGAGCGAGCCTCTGGGATCTCCTGTAAACCCCCATGATGTGGTAAAGGGAGGATATTAGGGGAAGCAGTGAGTGGAGATTCCCCTGCAGAGAGCCGGATGAGGGGAGACCCTCACGTCCGGTTCGGAGGGCGGGGATATCCCGACCCTACTATCATTATGCCTTTGCAATGTTACTTGGTTCAACTCTATTTGTGACCTTTTCTCGTATGTGGGACTCTCTATCTTCTTGGATAGATAATCGATCGTCTTTCATTTGGATAGTGAGTACTTTTTATAATAATAAGTCAAGTCAAGAATAATAATCGAACTGGGGGAGCTTGCCAGGATGGCTTGGTAAGCAAGCAACCAGTTATGTAGGCGCCAACTCCCAGTTCTTTCTCTTCTTTCTTTTTTAGTTTAGTGACAGTTCATCAAAACAATTGTCCAAGATTGCTAGATCGAGCACGCGACGCGCATAGTATGAAGTTCAAGAGCGGGTTGTCTCCTCTTCAACATTTCTACTACTTCCTTGCCTTCCTATTTTCGATGCAGTGGGAACGCTCACTCTAACAACGGCACCAACGGATGCTGTCACAGCTAATTGAAGTGCTAGTCCAGCAACTGCGGTTAGTGATTCAATTGCCAGTCCTCTACCACCGGTTATAAGACCCAGATCTACTCAACGCAGACGCTCTTGGCATAGAAGCTGTCTTCATTTCCGCTCTTGGTCTTACCGGTGCTTTAGCCATATCTGTTGTTTGCCTTTGCCTACCGTGTAAGCGTAATCGGTCTGACTGCTATCGAATCAGCTCTTGGGGATATCATAGGTAAGAATTCCGCCAACTGGGCATTCTCGAACAGCTTCTTCTGTGCCACGTATTCTCTCTTCTAAGCCATCTCATCCTTTCTTTACAAAAAAAGTGTAAAGGGCCCACCTCACCACTCCCCTTTCCCTTATCATGGAAGCAACCAAACTCACCATAACAAGGGCCAGCGATCTCACTACGAGAAGCTCCTCTCTAGAAAAACAAACAAGTACTATATCGATCGTTGCCCAACAAAAGAATTCATTGAATTATTGAACTAGGTCTCCCGTGACTTGGTAGTATAAAAGCAAGATTCGCATGAAAATCCAACTCTCCTTCTCAATCATTTGATTTATCGGCATCTACTTCTACTCTAACATCCATCATAAGTATAAGATTTTCTATTTAAATTAGAGGAAGAAGAAGCTCTAGCTCTGATTCCGATTCCTCAGCTTTTGAAAAGCCTCCGAATGAACTTGAAAACAGGAATGAAAGCTAAGAAAGGTCCCCTTATATATAGGGATAGGTGGGCTCCCATTAATGCAGCCTGCTGCTCCGCAGAGAACAAATCCCCAGGGTAGCGGCCCACAACTGCACTGACTTCATCTGGCCTCAGTCGGTGGATTCTTTCTTCTAGTTCCTCCCATTCGCCAAAGACAGCAGCTACTACTGGAGGTTGCCGCTTTTCCTCTACTACAAGAGGTGGAGCTGCATGGTCATCCACTCTCGGTGGTGCCAGAGTAAAAAAAATATATAAATCAACTTCGCTAGTCTGGCTTTCCTTCATCGGGAAAGACCCTAAATAGCCGTGACCTGGCTTCGGTTTCGATGACAACAATAGAAAGATAACGTACTATCCACAAAAGATCCCAGAAAATTTTTTCTGTTGAAGAGCCTTTCGAACTGGCTCAGACCCAAGAAGTATGACACGAGATTTTTTTTTCCTCTATCTATATGGATATTAATATATATATTATATAATTGACGAAAGAGGCCGTTGTTCATTCACCGGCAAAAGACAGAGTGGGACATGAAAAAAGGATGGCATAGAGGAATAAAAAAAGTAATTAAGATAAGATAGGAGAGGGGCTAATTTCTCGTACTTGCTGGCATGCGAGACGAGACTGAATTTCCCTTTGACACAAAGGATCAGAAAAAGCTTTTTCCAGCCTTTTCCTAATAAGTCCTAATAAGGCGAGCACTTTCCCAACGAATGCAGCCGAAAGAGAGAGAGCCATAATTTAGCTTAGCGGGGTCATCAGAAAGCATAAAAGGAAGGAGAGGTTAAAAAGTCTATTAGGGAAGGGGGCCCCTACTGGTAGTGAGACCCCGATCTCATGGATGAAGGCTAACGTTTTCTATTGGAATAGAGGGATGTGCAGATCAATTAAACTTTTCACTTTGCCATCTAGAGATAGTTTGCCGTGAGTTAGGATACGGAGTTGGAAGAGAATGCCAGTATATCAGTTCATCAAAGGCCAAGAGAAGCTCAATCGAAAAGAAAGACACTTATGCTATTGATTGATTTAGTCGGTCGAGATCAAAGAATTAAGTAAGGGATTTGTCCCCGGAAAAGCGGATTCACCTATCTTTTATACGATATTGATTGAAGTTGCCAGAACTTGAAAGAGCTTTCTTTTGACCAGACTTGATTATATTATTGAAAGCCTTAGGATAGGTAATCGACTTTCATTGCCCAACTAAAAGCTCTATTTCTTATGACACAAGCAATCACGAAGGCAGGAGTTCAGTTCAGACTGGGAGGGAGGAGCGCTCGACCTGAAGTAAAGCACTCTGATAGCACTGGCCCTCTTTAAGCTTCGATTCGATCAAAGCAATCAGGTATGGTGGCTGTGCACCTTGAAGGGCTGAGGCAATGAGTGAACCCGATGGAACTCAGGCTTCTTCATATCCGAATCCGAGTCCGCAGTCAAAACAGCTCATAGACAAATAGTTTCGCCAACCCAACTACCACCCATTCGATTACCGGGAGTCAGAACATTCGGTCAAGGCCAGCTGGCACAAACAGAAAGAGACAAAGCCCTCACTCTGGCAGCCCTTTTCCCAGCGGGAGTTGAATCGGGAGAATAGCCGAGTGGGTCGAAGAGCGAGCTTCAAGGGCAGAGAGAGGAGCTGCGGAGATCGCCAGCCCACACCTGACTAAAGGGAATTTCTTCTTGATTGAAAGATCCCATCCAATTTCTCTCTAACTCATGAGTATCGGCTCCGTGAAGATGCGTTTTTTCACTATTCGACTCCTAGAGAGATAGATGTTTCCATACCCATCAGAAGGGCGATGAGAGTTAAGTAAGCAAAGGGGCTTGCAGATATTTTAAAAGGATTCCTACGCAGAGAGAGGAAAGGCTCAGTAACCTTACTAACGATCGGCCATAGCCTTCATTCCCTTTTAGGGACTGCGCATAAGCTTTGAAGAGGTCCCAAGTATCATAGAAGAGGTAGTAGCTTCTTTGGAGATCTACGAATCCTTGCTGACACTGACTTGAGAAAGAGAATACTATTTTCATGCAATCGAAAGCGGAGCTGTACTTATGGATTTGATCAAGCCAGGACTAAGGTTGTGGAAATTTTCCCTCATAAGCCCGTCAAGAAGAGAGATTTAGGAATTTCAGACTCTACCGCGATTGAGAGTCCCTCGATATACGATTGAAGAAAGCAACTTCTTGCCGTGATCTGGTACGGTTTGAAACTCAGGATTCTAGACTACTCGGATTTTGTAGATAAAGTCCTAAGGCTATTTCAGGAAAGCCTATCTTAGATGGGGCCTTGAAACTCTGGGAGCTAGGCAGACAAGCTAATCCGAAAGCTGCGGTCACTTTGATAGGGCTAGGCTGGCCTTTTTACTAGTGAATGACCTAGACTGTAACTTGACTTTGGAACATAGTTAGAAAACTTTTTATTATTCCACTGAGCACTACCACGCTAAGCCTTGTTAAGCCTTCTGGGGGAATATAGCTCTTTCTGGTAGCCTTTACGATAGGAATACCAGCATGCCTATAAAATCTTCTTTTATTATATATTAATCTTAATCTTCCTATGGCTACTGGTCTAGCGATCCCGACTACAAGCAAGGTAAGGCCGAAGTGTTTAGTAAAGAAAAATGGGCATAGCGTATAGACGCGCATCACCAGATCTTTTAATGTAAAAGTCAATTGCTTCGAACTTGAATTTAGAATGTGTATCTATCTCTCTGCTGCCAAAAACTAAGGAAGCATTTTCTTTCTTTTTCGCTTTACGCGAGGTGAGGTAAGACAGCGGGGACCTAGACTCTTAGTTGGTTTGCTTTCCGGTCTCTTGTTGACAAAGACATAAGAAAAGTGGGAAAGGGGAGAAGCGCCCTATCTACAGAGGAGAGACAGCCGCTCAAACACCATTGGTGGAGTCCGACCACGAGAGAAAGCTATGCGAGTGGATTTCTTCGACTCAACCTTGAATCTCAATTATGCTGGAAAGTCTTGAAAAAGTGGTGTTAAGTAAAAAGCTAACCTCCTTCACAAAGGAAAGCGGTAAAGTCGTATAGTAAAGTACATTAGTTTCGGCACCTCCCACTTATAGCGGGCCAGAGGGAAAACAGACTTTCCGAAATCTGGAATTGTGTAGAGAAAGCACTCAACCTTATTGTCACTTCCACCTGGGACCAGCTCCCCATGGAAAGAGAAAGTCGACTGGTTGGAGAGGACGGGGCAGACAACTACAAGACCAAGCCAATAGGATTCCCGGTTGTATCGACTCCTGCTTTTTCATATGATGATTAGATTAAGCCTTCGGTTGATGGATCAAGGTCTGCCATTTTTTTATTAAGGGTTATTGAACATACAAAAAGCTTTGACAAAAAAATAGTATTAAAAAAAGTTAGTTCTCTCCTGTAAAAACCTCAATCGGGAGTTTATCATTAGTGACAGAGGAAGGGACTCTATGGATAGTCTGTCATAAGAGCTGATGCCCTTTGGTGCTCATTGAAAGCCTAAGCCGGTCAACAAAAGGTCTTTTTTAGCTTATGCTCTTCGTCCTCAGGGATCTCCCACATTGCATAATGAATAATGGGGCTCCTAAAAGAAGCAAGCTGATAGAAAAAAATTCTTTCAACGTACGGTAACCGGATGTGCTGGCAGGGCCAGTATTCGGACTCAAAGGTCTTTTATCTGGTGTTTGAGTTAGAGTGGAAGTTGAAGTGGATCGAGATCTATCTTAGGATCTAGCTAGATCAGACTTATTACACCTTGGGAAAAGGCATTAGAGGGCGACCCTAAGGTCACTCTAATATTCAAACTTTAGAAAACTAACTTGATCTAGCCTTAGCCCTTGACTCATATGGCATTCTTTCAAACTGACTCGTCGGGAAGCTTCATCTCACGAGCATGAGACTAGGTTTACACTGAGAGCCTAATAAGGGACTACTTCATTGAGACTGCTAGAAAGAAGAAAGATCAATATAGCGCTTACTAGAAGTATAAGCTAAGCACCTGTTGCATCTTGGTAGTCAGATAGAGAAGAACTTGGAAAATTCCTTCGCCTTCGCTCCAACACTTGTTACAGCATAAGGAGACCGGGAACTGGCCCTAGCTTATCCTGTCCTATCTATCCCGACTCCCTTGCTGGCATGAAAACAGCTCGAGTCTCATCTCTCTAATCATGGAAAAAATCTTACCTATCCCTAATCTCTTTTGTCAATCAACCTTCCAACAACTGGATCGAAAGAACTTTCCAAGAAATTGGCTTACTTACTTTCCCTAGGAAGCAGATGCGACTTCTGCTTTTTTCCTTTCTCTTTTTTGTCTCCTTGAGAAAGAGAAGAGGTTTTTGTGGCCAATCTCCAGCTTCTATCTTTGCTGCTAAATTCTCATCTCCTCACTCGACCACTAAACATACGGGGACTAAAGCTATGGGGAATGCTAAACCTGTAACATGAAAGGAATCCAACACTCGTGATACAATGCCAATTGAAGTAATGAGAGGTTTAGTTAGCCAGCTTCCTCTCCGTTCAAGGACAATAATGCTTATTCTTGTGCTACAGAACAAGGCTTTCGAGCAAAGGAATGAAGAAGCCTAGCCTTTAGTTCACTTGCAAGAGAGAGGTCCCAGAGAGAGTTCCCTTATTTAAACAACTTACTTTCTTCGATGCGAAGAATAGCCAGTAGCCATATTCACAAGGAAAGGAATCCACGATGGCATGAGTTATCTTTCCTGTGCTAGCAATTGCATCGGCTAGCTCATCAGGATGAAAGAAGCAGCCGTAGCATGAAAGAAAGAGAAGTAGAGTAGGATGAATGAAGCAGAAGTGATAGGCAAGCGTGCCTGGAAGCGCTAATGCTATTGTTGCAGCTCCTTAGCCTCCATTAACTTCTTTCAAGTGTCCTCCATTCTCTCTTTGGAAATGTGTATCACCATACACTCATCTCCCCCTACCTAGCTTCAAGGACGGTCTTTTTTAAAAAGAAATGAACCCTAGACGGACAAAGAGTGCCAATCCAAAGAAGAAAAAGCGCCTCTTGAAGGAGTTTTAGGGCACCCTCTATTGGGGCTGGAGCAGAAATTCCTATAGGATTTCGGTCCGGGGATGCTAAAAGATTGCCTTATTTAGGTTGAGTTGAAAGCTAGTAGGCTTGGTATAACAAACTTGGTCGAAAGCAAGCCATCGCACCGAGTCTTCATGTTGATGTCAATGTTGGCAAGTCGCCTTGGTGGGAAAGTGAGAGAAGAAGTCAATTTAACTAAACAAAGACCACGAAAAAGAAGTTCAGTTTTCAATTGTTGGTGGATCAGTGAATGCTGAAGCAGACGCTGCCGCTGGAGAGCCTTTTCCTGCAATGTCTTTTTCTGGGTTTAAGCTAGTGCTTCTGTCTTCTCTACGATTGAAGTTGCAGTGGTAAGCTAATCCCTTGCAGTCTCAGTCCCCGTCTAACTAGATCTCTTTATAATGCTATAGATTTCCACGATGGTAGGGCTTTAGATAAGATTGGCTAACTCTCTTTTAATAGATGGAGATTTCCCTAGGAGTCATCCTTTTCTTCCCCCTTCCAAGCGAGCCTGTCTCCCCAGGGCTATCAACTCCTCCTTCGGCAAGAAAAGGCACTACTACTGCGGATGAAAACGAGAACTCAATAGCTCACTGGCTTTCTCACAGGAATTTTCCTTTGCTCGATCCCTATATTGCTTTCTTTCAAACGAACTTGACCGGAAAGCTTACTTCTCCATGAGAATTCATACTATAAGGGGAAGACAAGGTCCAGAAAGCAAGGTAAGAAAACAGCCTATTCTATAAAATTCTCCATAAGCGTCTTATAGGTCTTCCAAAAAAGCAACCTCGTAGAGTCTTCTTTCATATGGGCGTCTTTCTCGGCTGGATCGAATGTCAGGGAACCTTTCCTTTTCTAGTCGTCTTTTGTATGACTGTACTAATAGATTAAAAAGATGAAAAAAAGAGTAAGCAGAAAGAAGATTGAATAGGGAAACCCCAATCGCAGGGAAGGCAGAAACTTCCACTCCCCCTGACAAAGGCTCTGGCTTTCAGGCAACTCGAGCTGATGATAGAACGGACTTCTCTAAGGGCAGCACTCCCAAAGGAGGAAAGGGCTCAAAGGTGATCTTCGACGGACACTTTTTTTTCAGTCTCGCTATCAATCTGAGGTTAAGCCCTGCCATAGACCGCTTAATCACTTTATGGATTTACCTAACAACTCGCTTTAGACCGAAAAGCTAGTATTTTTAAAATCTCCTGCCAGGGTAGACCGCATCCGCACTGAGCCACACAAGAATGTGGTGACACAATGAGAACGTTGCTAAGTTACTTTTGTTAGTTGTAGGCAAGAGCTCTGTCGTCGATAACGGTTTTTCCTCGTTTTCCTTCACGGCAGGTACCCGCTCACCAGGAGGAATCTGCATGACCAGAGATCCAGGCAAAGATCGGCTTTGATAGAGAGAGGCAAGCTACGGCTGAAAAGCCAAGCTAAACTTAAAATAAGCTCGCCAACCATGCCATGAACGGTCGACAAGAGTGCTGCTGCTTCTTTCTTATCCATGATACCGAAGCCAAGGTAATCAAAAAAGGGCACAAGGGAACAGCTTCCTCTTTCTCCCTGGTCCCTAGCATTGAAGGATTCTTTCCCTCGGCTTAAAAACTACTTCCAACATCCCGGCTGCGCTAAAAGCACCTCACGGCCCTATGCCTTGAAGTCTGATCTCTTAATTGGCCTACTTAAGGGTAGGCACCTCTTATCAATTCAAAGAAGTGCTCAGTCCTGACTCCGCACCTTGCTTTTTCAACGGAAGCTAGATTGCCACCTTCAACTTCAAGGTCGAAGGTCAGGTCAGAAGGTGATTTCCTTTGCTTGGCTACGAAACTAGGCATTGAAAAGCAATCTACCCAGGAAAGCAGTCGTCAAGCCAGATGCGGATGACATTCTAACTGCTGCGCTTACGCCTTTTGATTAGACAACTCCTAGTGCCAAGCTAACTAACTAGGATTCGTGAAAAGAGAAAGAAGAGCTAGCGACTCTAACGAATATAATTCTAATGTTGCCCGCGTTGAGGCGAAAAGAAAGGCGGATTACCTATATATATAAGTTAATTTCTTCTTCAATCGATTCATCTCGGCCTTAGACTGCTAAGGTTAGCTCTTGCCCCGCACCTGGACTGGCTATCTCGAAATAAGCAGTTTTGAAAGGAGATTGGGGCTGGACCGGATAGTGCATTGCAATAAAAAAGGTTGCCTTCCTCTATCTCATACATAATACGGAGTAGAAGGTCGGGTAAAATGACCGCTGAAGTGATGCTTTCATTTAATAAAAGAAGGAGAATGGCTAATGGCAATAAGCAGGCACTTTTTTTTTCACTTGAAGGATAAGGTGAACCCTCAGCTGCTACTGAGAAAGGGGCGTTGCGGGAAAAAGGGGTATCCAGGAGGAGACCACCAGGAGAAGTGAATTGGCTAATGCCAGGGGAAGTTTTTTCAAAGTCATAAGTATATGAATCCGCAGAAGGAGCCCCTTTTTACTAGATCAGTAAGCAGATATGCCTATGGCTAGAAAGATAGCAAGCACTATTCTCAACTCAGTCTCTCAAAGGCCAGTCTGAAGGAAGTAACGGCATTAAAATACCGGTGGTTGGCTCTTTTATGATCTGTTAGGTCCATCCAGTAAGGTTCCAGGTAAAGAGAATACAGGAAGGTGAAATTTTTATTCACAACAATCCTTGTACAGCAAATTAATATTTAGTAAAATTAGAGGAAAGCATTATTTTTGGGATATTGATTCCTAAATGGCAGCCTAAATATTTACAGAATATGTACAGCTGTAGAGGATCCATCTATGCAGCTTGATACTCCTTGATCTCTGGCTTGATTGATGGTTAAGAGTGATTCTCAGGAATTGCTGTCATGGAAGAGTTCTTTTTGGTAATACGCCCCCGAAAGATAGGTTTTCCAATGGAGCCCCTATCTTATCTTGGAAAGAATAGTTTAAAATAGCAGCTTGTAAATTGGGTTAGTGAGCAAGTTGATCATGAGTGGATATGTGAAGCACTTTGAGGTGACCAGCTGATACTTTATCACGAACAAAGTGGTAATCGATGGCTATGTGTTTCATCTTCGAATGGAAGAAAGGATTGGCACACACATAGGTAGCACTAATATTATCATATAAAAGATATTTTTTGGAGTAGAGGAAGAGATGCCAAGTTTCTTTGTTTCTTTTAGGACCAGGAAATAGGATTGCCACCAAAGAAAGTAAGTAAATAATGTAAACTGTGGTAGACCGGCGATCATCTTGATCACCTGCCCAATCCGCGTCGGAATAAGCATGAATTGCAGAGTGAGAGGAACGTTGTAATCGTAAGCTATAATTAATAGTAGATTTTAGGTACCGCAGCACTCGTTTGGTGTCCCTCCAATGTAACTCAGATGGCTTATGCATGAATTAAAATAATTTATTACAAAGGCAATATCAGGCCTTGTGATGGAGAGATACTGAAGAGCACCAATTACTTGTCTGTATATAGTAGCATCAAAAGATGAAGAGCCATCATTCAAAGAAAGCGGACCTTTGGTAGATAAAGGTGTGGCAATCTCTTTAGCTCCAATCATGTTGGTACGAACCAACAAGTCTCTGATGTACTTGTGTTGCGAAAGAATGAGACCAGAACTAGTAGGTAGGACTTCAACGCCCAAGAAGTAGTGCAAATTGCCAAGTTCCTTCAAAGAGAACCGTCTTGAAAGAGCTTACACAAATTGTTTAAGGAACTTTGTATTACTGCCAGTAAGTAGCAAGTCAGCAACAGAGACCAAAAAATAGGCCAGTATGCCATTAGCTGAGTAAAGCCATATTAAAGAACAAATGAGCTTAGTGCTTGATACCAGGCCCGTGGAGCCTGTTTTAAACCATAAATTGCCTTCTTGAGACAACAACATGAGATGGGTAGGGAAGCCAGGCGGCTCTTGCATGTAGACGTCTTTTTTCAGAGCAGAGCGCCTTGGAGGAAGGCATTATTCACATCCAATTAATGAATGGGCCAATTTCTTTGCAGAGCAATACACATAATAACTCAAATAGTGGTTGGGTTGACAACCGGACTAAACGTATCCTGATAATCAAGGCCTGGTCGTTGATGAAATCCTTTGGCAACTAATCTGACTTTATAACGAGAAATGCTGCCATCTGGATTCCTTTTAATTTGAAACACCCGACAATGAGGGTCTTTCATGGCTTGCGTTACACAAGTTGGTTAAAATGAGGGAGCAGGAGGATGTTTGGTAGTGACATGGATTTTTTGGGGTTTGAAGAAATTGTTTAGAAACCGTGTGACCATGGGATGTGTACGTTGAGGGGGAAGGGGATGAGGTGGTTACTGGGTGAGTAGAAGAGGATTGAGTCGGAAGAGGGAGAAGGCCAATAAAGAATAAAATAATTCTATAACTATAAGAAGGAAGAAGGCTTGCTGCTTAATTACCTGCTTTTAGTGGATATTAGTATGTCTCCTAGTCAGACGATGTTCAAAATCGGTAATCCATTAGATAAATTACCACAGCTTGGGGTAGATTTAAGTTGAACTGAACCCCGGGATTTTGAATGGAAAATATGGATTCGGTGCCCCCTCATCGTTTTAGTATCGAGGAAGCACCCTTGACGATTTATGCCACTGCATCTTCTGGTTAAAGAAGGTCTGCTATCACGGGATCTTCTGTTATCTACCAATCTTCTGCTATCGCTTAATATCCATTACTATCAGAGGTTTCATTTCTCCTTCTTGGCTTATTCTGACTCTTCTTTAGTTCGCCAGTCTGGCTATTCTAGTCTAACCCAGGGGAAGCTCTCAACCCCGGATGCTATTTACGATTAATGAGAAGAAGCGGCACCTGTATTGACTGTCCTTCTTTCGAGTAAGAGTGTGTTCCCACGGTTGAAGTTCAATAATCAATAAAGGGTTCCCTTTTTATCAGATTTGTTCAGAGGAATACGGCATGGGTCTTTCCTTTAGGACTGTTTCCTTTCTATAAGGTGTGCTTCTGCTAGAAGAATGGCTGGACTCACCATTTGAATGAAAGTCGGCCAAGGCAAAAAATTGACTTTTTTCTCTATCAGATGTTTCCACGGAATCGGGTTCTGTTTTCGAATCACTTTCTTTTCTGCTGCTCAGTCAGAAGATGCTTTGGTAACCGATGTAGCTTCATCGGATCGGATGATGCAGAGGTATGCGATGAAACTGCATCATAACTGCTCGATTCGATTGAGTTGTCTTGCCGCAGCCTGGTTGCCACAATGAAATCCCTTTTCTTGATCTTGATGTAGAGAATAAAGAGAGGGCGAGCATCCCCATCTGAATCCTAAGAAGGGTCTTGCTTTGGTTCTCTTCATAAAGGGAGTTCAGTTCCGTTGCGCACCTGAGCGCCTTTGCTCGATCCGTATGCATAATACGTAACTATCAAAGAAGCCGGGCCGGCAGAAAATACCCTAACGTTTACGGGTCGTACGCCTGGAACAAGAAGGTTCGTCGTACAATTTCGGCGATTACAAAAATAAAGGAGTATACCCCTCTCCTTTAGGGTCTTTCCACTTCCGTCGTTCAGGAACAAAGACTTCGCCTAATTCTTTTGAATCCCGACCCGGTTTTTCCCCACTAACCAATTACGTTACGACCACTGAACAAACTTGGTTGACCAACATGGTTTATGCGCCGCTAATGTAGCGGCTTGTCGAGCATTTGACAAACTCACACCATCCATTTCAAATAGGATTTGTCCCGTGGATACACGAGCAATCCAACCCGTAGGATTTCCTTTTCCTCTTCCCATTCTTACTTCTGTAGGTTTTCCGGTAATAGGGAGATCTGCGAGAACTCTTACCCATATTTTTCCATTTCTTCGGGATTGTCCGCTCATAGCACGATGGAATTGTCCGATTGTAGCCCGACGCGCTGCTTCAATGGCTCGATATGACAGACGACCAGCTCTACAACTTTTAGTGCCATATCTTCCAAAACTAAGTTGTGTACCGTCCGGTTTGCAACCCCTACTACATCTGCCTTTACGATATTTACTATATTTCGTACGTTTCGGATATAGCACGTCCCTTTTTTTATTTTTGACTATATGAAATCCACACTTTGACACCTAAGATTCCGTAACGAGTAGATACTTCCGCAGGAGCATAATCGATTTTCTGGTTAAATACATTACGAG
>Ga0157364_1005782_pt1 | contig 12645 bp, 8 predicted proteins | sample AttsexASBM2_FD_111476 | JGI IMG/M metagenome (GOLD analysis project Ga0157364, IMG submission 111476) | Fungus gardens microbial communities from leaf cutter ant in Ribeirão Preto, State of São Paulo, Brazil - Atta sexdens ASBM2 | ecosystem: Host-associated > Fungi > Mycelium > Unclassified ... | reverse complement strand
GTGTGTGTGTGTGTGCGTGCGTGTGTGTGTGTGTGCGTGCGTGTGTGTGTGTGTGTGTGTGTGTGTGTGTGTGTGTGTGTGTGTGTGTGTGTGTGTATAATATCTAAAAAAATAATGTACATGTACATATAACGTGCGTACCTTTTCAGTTGTGTTCAGTAGGAATGCTTTTTTCTTCACTCTTCTAGTTCGCTTTTAGCGTTTCGCAGTAACGGCATCGTTGAGCCGTGTAAAGGATAATCCTCGATAACGATGTCGTACATTCCGAAAACGGCGTCAGAGGGTGGATCGATATGTATTTTACTTTGTAAGGGTGACCATTCGTTTCATATTTGCTTTTGTTAGGAACGTCGCATTAGCGTATCGGCGGATGTAACGTGCGAACTAATGCAAACGTCGCCGCGCACGTGTTAAGCGGATATCGATGCGGGACCGGAGATATATCCGTCTATCCAGAAAATAATCCAGAGATAGCATCTTGTCGCATCGCCGCATCCATAAACGACGAGGTAGTGTCATTTTAGGGTTGACAAAAATGGGAGGGGGCGCTTCATGGCGCGCGTTCGGAGATTAAAGATTATTTACGAGATGACGATAACGTTTTTAACGATAACATCTAACGATCAGTCTTCAGAGGGGAGAAACCACCAACCGTTTTCACGACAGACTAAGCGAGAAATGCCGCTCGTCACGATGCATTCATTTGTCTATTGGCTAGTGCCTCTGACAGCCATTCGATGCTAGCAAGACGTTGCACCCACCGGCGGAGATAGTTATTAATTGTCACAACTAGGACGCATGCTGTAAGAAATGTGTCCTTCACGTCTGGTATCACTTCGATCGTAATTTAATTTATTATTTTTTTTTTCTAATCTTGATCTCGGAAAATATAAAGAATTGTTTAAATTGAAATTATAGTTCATAGAAATAAAGTCCTTGTGTTTGTTTCTACCACTATCAATTTCACTCTTCATCTTTTTCTGATTTATTAAATTTGTTTTCTATAATTGAATTAATTGTATACTTTTGTAACTTAAAATAGAGTAGGAATATATATATATATATATATATATATATATATACATACATAGCAAAAATGATCACTTTTGCTTCAATGTTCAATAACTCGGTGAAAAAAAATCGTACAATATTCAATGAAAAAACAAATTGAAGATAAAAATTCACTTTTGTCGACTACTGTAAACCGCATTTTTGTACCGATTTTTACTTCACGCCATAGATCTTTGTAAAGTTTGTAAAAAATTTTCAGATTTGACGGGTATTTATTTATGTCCATATAATTAAAGAATAAGTCGGATTAAAATATCAATTACCGATTTCAAAAGTAAAGATTTCAAGCTTTCAAATGCTTTTTTGATTTTTGTCTGCGATGATTTTTCATCAAGTTTTTAATATTGCGCTGTTTTAAATGTGTTCGAAAATGTTTGAATTTTCTCTATTTTTGAATGTGTTTGATATTTGCCAAAAGCGAGAAAAAAAGTTGTAATGCAGTCTAGTCAAGAATAAAAAAAACTTTAGAATTAAAAAAAGATGAAGAGATAATGAACTGAGATTAAATCTATGTTGGTGGAAATGGAGTAGAAATCATTGTTGCAAAAATTTGGATTTTTGATAACAGGGATGATTTATTAATAATAAAATTAGTGTAAATAATGCAGTTGTTTTAACATAATATAGCATCATTCGGGTGAGATTCCTTTGCGCGGCAGAGCATTGCAGACTTGGCTTTGACGAAAGGGGTTGGTGCGTCATGAAGCAAGGAAGGCGCGAAAAGGGATGATACATAAAGAGATGGCCGCGGGCCTCTTCTTCACAGAGATGAGGAAGGGGAAAAGGAGGACGTTGTTATTTACGGTATTTAGATAACCGGCTTACGTAGGGCCCTCATCCCCCCCCCCCCTCCCTCTTCCCCCATTGGTCGTGATCCCGCGCCCGAGATAACGCCGGCACAGTGTCACCGGCAACCTGCAAGAGAGTGTGGAGCGAGGTTCCGTGCGCATTCGACTTGTAGATTATTATAACGAGCATCGCGTTGCATTAGCATACGTATCTGTTCTCCCGGGAAACCCACGACAGGCGGCTGCTGCTGCCGCTGTTGCTGCTGCTACTGCTCCTGCTGCTGACGCAGTATTATACCAGAGAATTACTTCTCTACTATTCACTACCCTAACTGCATCTCCGACCGCGATGCACTCTTCCGCCCATCCATGCCGCGTCGTTTCTGTCTATTCAGTCATTCGGTTGCATGATGTATCGCGGTTTTTCAGATTTTCTAGATTAGCATAGACCACACATAATTACACAGATTATAAGTAGAATTTGATTGGCTCAAGGTACAATTTGTTTATCTCGAATTGTACATAGTAGATTTAATGTTTAGCAAATCAGATAAAATTTTTCCATAAGTACATTTTAGTCTCGCTGAAATATTTAAAAAATATTAAAGTTTACAATTTACGCGATATGTTGACGAGTCAAATGAGTTTTGCTTCGTTTGCTCGAAGCATTATCATAGATTTATTATTTGGTATGTATTATTGATGAATGATTATCAGTTGTTTGAAATTTGTGAATTTAATCAATTTGATCAAATATTTTACTAATAATTGAAATGTTCGTTAAAATTAATTTATTTTTGCTCAAATTATTTTATCGATACGATATATCAAAATCAAAATTATACAAATTTCTAAGAAAAAAATTATTCATGAAATCATTGGAGTTCTGCAAAGATTGTGAATAAGCTAGTGTAATGTAAAAGTTACATTTTTTAATATCATAACATATAAAAGCAATATATATGCGCGCGCGCGCACACCCACACACACACACACACACACACACGCACGCACACACACACACACACATATATATCATGTTCATTTAGGTTTTCAATTTTTTTCCTGTCAGTACGTGTTGAAAAAATAATTTTATAGTTACATCGTTTTAGTTTATTTCGTAGGAGAAGAGGAGAGGTGGAGGAGAGCCGTGTGCAAGTGAACTGAGAAAAATGCTAAGCTCAATGATAACAAGCGGAAGTCAGAAGTGAGAGTTGGATTTCGGGAAATGGCAGATTTTGCTTGATATTATCTAATTGAGCTAACAGAATAAGGATACATCGTTCTGCTCTAACTTCATGGTCGGTCGCGCGTATCTTCCGGGAAGAATAGATCCGATCTTCGTTATTTCTCGCGTGTTTGAAATAGATTTTGGAAAGTATGTATGAGTTGGTATGAGTTTTGATACTATCTAACATTGCTAAGAAATTTCGAATCTTCCATAAATTAAATATGTCATTGAATAAATAAATAAAAACTTTTATTATTATACTATAAATAATTTAATTAAGTAAGATTTAATTTAAGTAAGAGGAATATATATATATATATATTTGATCAAAGCGGATATTACAATTAATATTTAAATATATCTGTGTGAATTTATATAAATGATCTGATTTTGCATCAAAATTGTGCATCAAAATTTTCTCTTTTTCTGAAATTCTTTTTCGGTCTTGAAACGCATTCATGAGCAGAACTAAAATATTATTATCACTTATTAAATTGGCAAACAATTTAATAATTTTTTATAAAAATATTAATAGTTATGGAAATTTAAAAACTGCGAGTAATTTTATTGTAAAAAATATTGTTTCAGTAAACAATGTATTTAAAATAGAAGATTATAATTTTGCATTATATGTATATTAAAAGAACAAAAATAACAGAAAAAGTAAAGTAATTATTACGGTATAGTTATAGAGAAAGAAAGACTTAATAAACTTAAATGAAAAGTACAATCACACAATTTAAATAAAAACTAAAAAAATGCGTATAAATCCGTCTTTGAGTGCATAGCGAATACATTGGGAAGAAAACACCGTAGACACATACATATCGTTCTTTGTTTCCCTCGCGTGTTACTCTTTTGTTCATCCGTTAGCCCCGATAGCGATGTCGAACGATCTCTCGAGCGCTCCAGCATGGTCGGCGCGGCGGAGCGACTCGTTGTGATCCGATAAACGGATAGATATCCGTCTGCCTAACCGGTACCACTATAATTAACGCTGACCTCCTGGCGACCCACTGGCAATTTTAGTAAGCGAACGATACGAAACACGGACAATCATAATAATCGCGGGCAAATCTTTCGACTTGTCAATCAGCCGACTGACACACGATGGTGGGTTGTTATCCACCACGAGCTTCGGCCCCGGGTTTGCGTGTCTCGAAACGCGACGTTGCACGCTAACTTTGCGAATGCTCGGCCATTAACCGTGCTTTTCTTACTTCCTCGTTCGAGACCCTCTGTATTCTCCTCGTTGCATCCTTTTGGCGTGTATAGTCCGTGGTCTTGGTATTTACAGTGACATCAAGGAATACATCATTCCGAGTACAATCCAATGATAGCAGATGGTTATACGTTCGCGGCCAGTTTGATCTGTACATTGCTAAGTTTGAATCTCGGAAAGTAAAGTTTGTGGAAATCACAGATAAAGTAATTATCAGGTTTCTTTTCTAATTATTCTTTTCTCTAACTTTCTCTTTCTTTTCTCTGTCTTTGATATATAATCTTTAAAAGTTTCAATGTACACAGAAAATGCTTTGCGCATGATTCAGAGTCAGAAATTATTGCTTCGCTTTCGTTACGGTCCTTTGGCGATTCGTCGAAATGGTTCGTGGGTGAAATCACAATTATCGGATCGTGGCACGACACGGATTCACATACGGTTACAATGGGATACTCGAGTGGGATACAATGTGTATGAGCTTTATTGTCCCCTTGAAAGCATCGGTCAGTTTGGTCCATCTGCTGACCAAGCGATAGTTACTATACTGCACTATTGTAGTCATCAATTGCATCGGTTGCAACAAATTCCTAGTAAACATGTATCGGATACACTATTCGTCCAAAAACTTACACAATATAAATTTATTTCTTAAAAACGCGATATGTCTATCTTTTTTCTGCAAATTAATTTTGCTCTATAAACCTGATGTATCTTTTTAAAAAAATATTTATTTAAAACAAATGCTGTAAGATTATAAATATAACATTTATAAATGTGACATTTGATTCATTCTTACTGAAAAACAAGTTAATATAATTATAAATTACTATAATAGTACATCAACAATTCGCTTTAGTGACAACATAATATATTTTAAATTTGAGCACGATAGTAATTCGATACGTTTACGCGTAGAAATCGGTCTCCGTGATTACAAAAGTCAATCAGCCTCCAGGGAGAATCATTAAATTGCAAATGCAAATAGTGAATGATGAAGCCCAACGAGGGTGCACCAAGTGGGCGCTAATATGCGCCAGATCCATTAATCATAACCCGAGGGATTCTACAAGCAAGGACGTTCATTCGCGTGTGTACGAAAATAGAGACGCTGCGCTATGTACGCGTGCAAGTATACGCAACCTAAAACTGAAACAGGTTAACGTTAGACACTCCCCGTTGCACGTTGGGGGACATTCAGCATTGTTCGTGGCGCCGGGCTACCCTAAATATTAACAATGAGCGAACAGGGGTCAGTACAACCCTCGAAAACTTTCTCTAATTCCTCACCCCCGAACTTCATCTCCTTCTTGTCTCCTAACTCCCGCATTCCCGCTGTGTATCTTCTCGTCAACTTTTCACTATAGCATACGAATCGCGAAGTTGTAGAATATCTGTGCATGGGCCAACACGTTACGAGGACAGTGTTTTTATTTTAATATTTTTTATGACATTATTTCGTATAATTATACTATGAAATTAATTGATAAATAATTAATCCGTTTAACAATAATAATCTGTGATATTATTCAGTTCAAATAATCAGATGACTATAGTAATAGCAGAGTGATTACTTAGAATACAATTTACGCCGGTACTCAATTTCTTCAATATATATTCTGAGCCTGATTGACTTTTGTGATCATGGAGATCGATTTCTACGTTCAAATGGCCAAGTAAAATTGATATGACACTTATTATGCTAATAAATTTATGTATCGTATAAAGTAGATATAATATTGTCAAATATTTAAGAGCATTCTCCATTGATAAATCTGTTCTTTTTGGCTGATCTTTGCATCATCCTTGCATCAGTTCATCTTTCTTCCTTTTTTCTCCAGGAGAAAAGAAGAGGAAGAACTGGTGCAAAAGTTCAGCCAAAAAGAATAGACCTATTATTTCAAAATGATATTAAATTATAATAGCTGATTAGAAAATCATTACAATATTGCTGTATACGTGCAATTTTTAGAAGAATGCATCACTTGAAGTAAGCAACCAAAGTCATCGTGAGGTGAGTGCTTAAACTGTGGCAATATGAAAGGCGACATCCCTAAATGGTCCAGTTGTGAAGGCAATATGTATCGTTCACGTGGCACGCGATTGCGCTCACAATGCGTTTCCATATACGGTGGCATACATGTGTTCTAGCTCCAGTGGTTCTTCTTCTTCCGTTCCACACTACCTTTTCCGGCTGTCGTGGATACTGCATTCCTTATCCGATCGGCCTCTGTTCACGTAGACGAGTCTTACCTGTCCAACGAAGAGAAATGTATACCGACGATAAAGTATCACTTATCTTTCGCGTATTTATTGCAACAGTAGTAGCAATAGTTCTTATGCGACAATTATTTCGATACAAGGAAAGTGTTAAAATACCCTGTTAAAATACATATTAATAATTTTTCTCTTTCTCTCTCTAAATATTATATATTTATAATAATATATTTATAATCTCTCTAAATATTATATATTTATAATAATAATAAAATATAATTGTTAAAATAGTAACACAGTTTCTAAATATATATTTTGAAATTTAGATTTTGAAATTTTAAAAATATTAAAAATAAAAAAAAAATATATTGCAAAAATGATTGAAACTGAATCATCTTGTACAAAATTTGTCGTGTGAAGAAATATACATTTATTCATTACCTGTGAATATACGTACGTGATATTTACATTATAATACTGCTACTATACAGAACAATATATTGGTCGTATAGTCTTTATACACATTGCGATCAATTACGCAGATATTTCGTTTCCTGATCAGTTAAATAGCATGTAGACATTATAGATATTTCTCCTGATAACATTAATGAAACAATTTTCTTTTTCCGCTATTCCTGTTGTATAGAGGATATTCCAAAACTCACGAGAATTTCATTTTAACAATAGATTCTTTTTAAATCGAACTTAATGAGAAAGTCAAAGAAAACACTATCATATAGTATATTAGAATATCTTAAAGTAACAATCAGTAATTATTCTTTTTTAATAAAAAAAAAACGTTTATCATCCTAATAAATTTGATGATATAAATATTTTTTATTCTGCAAACTATTATATTTCTTATATTGCTTTGCATAATAATGTACGTATTATAGAAAATTAAATCATTGCATTCGAGCGCGAATTCAATGATAAGAAATCATATCTCTTCGAGGCGCAATTACACGATTACTTAGCACCGCTTTTTATTACGCGATAGAACGGAAGAGACGGTCGTCGAACGTGCAGCAGCTGTCGGCGCGACGAAATATCGTAATAGAATTGTCAAAATGTATTCGCGCGTTATTTTATGAGTGTGAATCGATGTGAATCGCGCCGGAGATGGGGGAGGACTTGTTTAGCGAGAGGCGCAACGGATCCGTGGAGAATCGTTTCCCCGGAGAATTACCGGGGTATTATATCGAACTGGCAGGACGGCGGGATAGGGGTCTGGTGCAAATGGAGTAGCCCAGTGGAATATGCCAGTGTCACGAGGATGCTTACTAATACCTCGGATTATACAGATATCTCGACGGTATATCTTATTCGCACGATCGCTACGTATGTTCGTACGTACATATAGCTGCGTCTTTGGGAAATTACCATATCGCGATAAAAGTCAGCGCGATAAAAGTTATCGTTATTTCTTGTGTAAGAAAATTGTGGATACGCATTATAAGTATACCAGTTATAAATATACCAAGCGATGCCGTACAAATTCATAAAATTTGTACTAGAAGGCTTTGTGTTTCTTTATACTGCTGTGTTTTCGGGCTTTATATCTGCAATATCGGTAAAATAAAAAACATTACTTTATGGTTGTAAATTTTAGACAGTACATATGCGATACTTCAAACTATTGTTGCTTTTTCTGTGGAAATTCTTACAAATTTAGAAAGTTAACTTTTTCTGAATTAATGAATCGATGAAGTTGCTAAAATTATTTAAAATGTTAAAATAAAGATTGTAGAAAAGACGAAATTTTATACGATGAAATGAAACTTTCGGAATTCGAAATATGTTGATTTATATGATCAAAGAGATCGATTATTCCTATTTTATTCGCAAGATACCAGTTAACTGACACCAATTAAAAATAACATAACATCAATATTATAATTTTACATTCAACAATGTAATTGTTGTGTAGCGCCATGTGTTCTGTTACATTTACATTATTGAGTGTGAAATTATACATTGATGTTATGTCATTTTTAGTTAGTGTCGACTGGAGTTTTAAAAAAGTGTGTTTTAAAAAAGAGAGAACTGCGCTTTATTACGGACAGATTTATAATTAATTTATAATTAATTGTTATTATACTTTGCGTCAGTTTCTTGATTTGACCGATTTGCTCGGACGACGGATGTACATCACACCGTATAGCGTGATGCTGGGGATAGAGAGAGGTTGGATTGTAGACGGTAGACGGTAGATGGGGTTACAGGGTTGCCAGATCGCGTAATGAAATATGCGTGACGAGAGGTCCCACGAGCCCCGGACTCGCTCTACTATTACTCAGTTCAGCTCAGCCTGGCGCGGTTCAGTTCTCCTCACGAAGGGTGGCACGTTATATTATTCAATTATGTCATTCGAGTTATACGCACGAGCCCGCGAAGGTACGACGGGGACAGAGGGTAAATAGATCGAACGAACGGAGGGAAAGAGAGATAGGAAGATGGCGTCCCCTTCTCTTCTTCCTATGAGCTGGCAACGCCGTATTTGTGAGTAAGTGTGGCTGTCTCCTGCTTTAAGGGCGCAGCCATTATGAAATTGTAGTTACTCGATTAATTTCACCCCGGGCGCGAATTATCATAAGATAATAGGCTCTCCCCCAAGTTCGTTCGTTCGCGCGCGGGGCCAAGTTAGCGGTTCAATGAAATGTTTTATTGCCAATTACGGTGTGCCATTGGCGTTCTACGCTGAAAGCACTTTGCTAATTATTCCGCATGGACAAGCCTTCCTTTAACTTATGTAAAAGATTTTAATTGCAATTAAAACGAGTGCCCCGGCGAGTCCCGAGATCCCGATAATGCACAGGACTATGAATGAAAGTATAATTATAAATGCGCCGCGAGTATTCATTTAGTTTCGTTATTATCATAAAATTGTTATAAAATTATCCGGAAAAAACATTTATTTTATTATAAATTATATATATTATAAATTATATCGCGAAATTATATTATCGAAATTAATATCATTCTTTCGCGTAAAAAAGAAATTTCGCTATTGGTCAAGTGAATATTTTACAATGAGGTGCGATCGACCGAGAAAAGACGAGGCGACCGAAGGCAAAGATAATAAATCAGCGCGCAAGATTTCCCGTGCCGATGACAAACACAATAAGTCCCAATTTCGGTCATTTATATACGCTACGCCCGGGATAATATGACGGAGGATCCTTTGTGCACACACGAGGGTGTACGGCGGACGCACACGAGTGACGTCACTTACAAGGACATAAATCAAAGCGACGGACGAAAGTCCCGGATACGGCAGTGATGTTCCCCGGGGACACCGTCTAGCTCGAGTCCTCTTTTGACTCATTCAAGGCGAATTCGTGCGCGCTCCCACTCAATGCCGACGTGCGCCAATTTCAAACGTAGAGAGTACCTATATGTACCGAGTCTAAACCGCGCCGCCTGTTATGTACGGACAAAGTTTGGGGACTGTCGGTTACTTTGCAATAAATTTCTCGCGAACTCGATGCAGGCAAGAGAATTCCGTTGCAACAATATGACGTTGCAAAAGATGCTAACACGTAATCGTAGTATTATTACGTCACGAAAAACAAACTTTATAAATGATAAGCGAGCGAATTTAACTTAAATGTTAAGTAAAATCGACAGAGGGTTATAATAGTAGATCGTGCCGATTAGGCACGACTCACAACTGTATTCATCCCCCCGATGCAATGGCTACGCGTTGCTACATTTCCGGTGAAGATGCGGATATTATGATGCTGGGCTCTACTGGCTGTTTCCGGATAATATCAACTTCTAGATCATTGACTCTATCAATCGTTTTTCATCCTGAGCAGGGTTCGACGTTCCAGCTCGCCGTTCCAGCTCAACGTTTATACGATCTTTATTTAGTCTGCTTTAGAAATACTCAACTAATTTTTATTTAGTACTGCGTAAAACAAAAATTAGATAATAAGACTCAAAAATGTTAATAAAACGCCTTTTGAGACATCCATATCGTTCGATCTTGTTATCTACTGCTGTCCTTTATTAAGTCACGTGTTCAGAAACAAAATGATTTGTTATGAAGATGCAGACGCAGTTATCATCAGGACGATCCGACGAAATGAGAGATTATCCTTTAAGTGAATCGTCAAATCGTTTCTGCCGCCCTTGGACGCGGTGCATGAACACATGTATCGCATGCTGTGCAAACAGATCGCGGATGTACACTCTCTCTTCTGTCTGCTCTCCTTCTTTTCCTATGGGACCCCTTTTTATTTTCGCTCCATCTCTTTTTCACTCCCCCGCGTGCTTTTTGTCATTTCATCTTCGTCATTTGTTCAGGAGAGGGGAATAGGACTATCGCGCTCTGTTTATCCAGCTGCCGTATTTAAATGTCGCTCTAACGCGCCGTAAAATTATATGCAAAAATTCTTATAAAATATGTAAGCCCTCTTTAATGCACCGAGAAATTGTCGCATTATATCGTCGCGCCTACAGGATTGTTACATCGCTCGACGTTTTCATCTCCCACCATTGATCTAGCACTGGTAGCGAAAAAGGGTGTATATTATAAGTCCCGTTTGAAATTTAATGCGTTCATTTTTCTTTGCCTTATTCGCCACTGACTTTTTTTTATCACACTTTGTTATTTTTGTCTCTCTTTTTGCCAATCATGTGTAATTTTTTCTTAATATAAAAACAAAATAAGAATTATAATTATATAGTGGATAATCATTATTAATAATTATTAGAGCCACATTTAAAAATTAAAAAAAAAATTTTTTGTGATTGTGTAAAAATAAAATTAGTATATGGAGATTTGTATACATGATAATGTCTAGTATTTGTTAGTGTTTTTATTTCGAAACTTTTCCTTGAAGAAATTTTCCTTTGCCCATGAAAAAATTTTTTATAAAGAAAATAAATTAATTAATCATAATTCAACACTTTTATAAATCATCAACATATCATAAAATAAACTACTTACTGAGACATATTATAAGAACACACCAAAAGTAACTAAAATGTTTGAATAATCTTGAAATTTATCAAATAAGCATGAAACATAAAGCTTTAAATAACGACTAACACTTATATTAAATAGTATACTTATGAGAGATAATGTTATCTGCAGTAGTGCCAAGAATATATTTAAAATTTATAAACATCATTGTTTCATAAAAAGAAAAAAATACAGTTAGCTATACTTTCATTAAAAAATTAATTGTTTTAATGTAGAGTCGTTAATTTATATAGATCTAATACTTTCATCACCAACCTATGTAGATATGATATATGTAACTGATTTAATTGATCGTAACTTTTGTCGCAATATAATTGTACAATAACGCGTGTAAATATTTAACATAACAGATAAGCAATAAAAAGTGATAAGAATCTATTTAAGGTGAAAAGATGGATAATTTGCTCATGGTAGCTAGCAAGCTGAATGGGATGCAAAGCAATTTGTTGGCAGCATCTAACAAGGTTGTCAGGTGTCGATGGGGGGCCTAATGTCAGCGGGGGTTCCGCTGCCTAGTGGTAGTAAGACCAGCGGCGTTTATTCGCCGCGCCGGTTCCCTGTAACTCTATGTGTTATCCTTTTTTTGCTCCTTTGTTTTGTTTCCTTATTTAAATCAAAAATGCATTAGTATCTTTTATCAGCTTTTATCTTCTTCCGCTTTGTATAAAGTATGTTTTATTTTACTTTTCTGTATATTTATAAGTATTGTACTTATATTATGCATGCATTTTACTCTTTAAAAGTAAATAGATGCGTATCTTGCGATCGAGAAACCGAATACATAACTAATAAATTGCATTGAAAAAAACATATTGTTCTTCAAGCTCGATATGATTATGTAAATATGTAAATATCGAAGAGAGAATAATGTATTGTATTAAAAAGAAAAATTATATACGCGATTGCGAGAAGAATGAATTGAATGAATCCATGTCGATGATGTTTGGTTTTTTAATTCCATTGTAATTTATATATATATATATATATATATATATATATATATATATATATATAAAAATACACGATCCCACATTATATATTTATCACAAAAAACCAGATACAGATCTATATACATAAGATAGTTCTGTACGAGTCGCGTCACTCACTTTCACTGTGGCGGCCCGGT
>Ga0157364_1005781_pt1 | contig 12645 bp, 3 predicted proteins | sample AttsexASBM2_FD_111476 | JGI IMG/M metagenome (GOLD analysis project Ga0157364, IMG submission 111476) | Fungus gardens microbial communities from leaf cutter ant in Ribeirão Preto, State of São Paulo, Brazil - Atta sexdens ASBM2 | ecosystem: Host-associated > Fungi > Mycelium > Unclassified ... | reverse complement strand
TATGATAATCAATGCGCAAATCTTTAAATAAAACCTTTAATATAATTGATCACATTCATTATAAAATGCAATAATTAAAACTGAACGTCCTTTCTTATTTTGTTTATTGTTATAAAATGTTTATTGTAAGAAAGTTAGTTTTTAATTTAAAAATTTATCATTAATTTTGATAAATACACGTATAGTAAATATCAAACTTCATGATGCTGATTTTCTATACTGATATTAAGATACTGATAATTCTAATAATATATATGTATGTACATATATAAAATGGAATAAAATATTAAAAATTTTTTTTGGCATTATCAAATAAAGCTACGAAAGATATTCGCGAAAGCCTTTAAAAAAATTTAAATATTTTTCCAGTAGACATTGCAAATCTTTCCTCTTCAATTATTTTTCAGACCCTTCGATATCTCGAATTATACTACGTGTCGGTTTACATTAATCCGATCTAACAACAATATCACGTTGACGGAATTTTGCATGCGATAACGAAGTTTGTTTTCGCATTTGCTTTCGCATAACATGTAAATACGGAACTCATTCTGTGACTCGTTCGTTTCACTACGATCTTTCCGCTATTGCGATAGGAGCCGATAACTGATCGAAACACGAACGATTCTCGATGGTATTCATCCAGTTTGGCGTATGCTTCCGCGCAGTGTGCATTAGCGGCATTATCGAGAGCGAGGAAGTTTGCTCTTTATTACTCTCAAACGTGAATTACTCATCCAGCATTTCAACTGCAGCCAATTACGTAGATTGAGTGACGTAGAGTGTGCTTGCGGGATGAAGCCAAGAAAGTCGTAATCGCTTGCGTCGATATCGCGGAATAAAGTTTCTCACGTCACGCTAAGTCGCTTCAAGTCTTTCGCGATAGGAGTCTCCTATTAAAGACACGCGAGATTAATTGTCCGCCGTTCGATTGTATCGACTGATATTCCGACGACGACGCACGTTACGCTTAACGCGTAATGAATCAAATTCAGTTGGCAACTACAGGAAATAGATACATCGAAATTCTATCAAATCATTAAGGAAATTTAATTCGAAAGCTACTTCTTATAAAGAAAAAGATTTTCAATGATAAAAATTTTTCTAAGAACTTCTCTGCAGAAATTTAGTTAAATATGGAAAAATATAACAAGATATAATCTCTACTAGAGAGGTTTGTCCACTGAAAATATTATAGAAATTTTTCTAAATAAAATTTAAGCGAAAAACGTTATAATGATAATATCACAAATAAAAAATATTCTCGTAAAAATACCGTTTTATTATTATGGAATATATTTAAGGTTTATAAACTTGTTACTTTATGCTTAATTTGCTAACTATCAAAATAATTTTTTTTTCGTATTTATCTTTTTTTATCATTAAGAAATATATATATATATATATATATTTTTTTAATATGAATAAAATCGAACACACTGATATTTTTTGAGATATTATCTACTTCAGTTATGTTATGCGTTTTTTGTATTTCTAATTAAAAATGCTTGCGACTTTTTCATGGAAAATTTTAATCTGTTTCTCGGGATGTGCATGTAATTACGTAAACCGTACATTCACGATGTTAGCACCCGCACAGACTTTTGCACGTTTTATCACAACGCAGTCTCGCAAAGGCCAACGCGGCAGCAATAATAGTGTCTGGTAATTGCTGCGGGTTCCCGGATTTTACAAAGGTGAACCGGATTTCTGTTTCACTGAAGTGTATCCTCCAATGTCCCGTTGTACAGCTCCAGCGGGGATATTGTTAAAAATAATATTGTCACGTTCGATGTAACAATGTTGTAGAAAAGTGTGGCGTATATTTCAACTCGGTCTCCGATTTTTATCATCCTGGAAGAATTCACGAGTTAGCAGTATCCGGGACAAGGCAATGGTAAAGCCAGTCGGCGCGATAAAAACGGACGCATTTCGGGTTAAATGTTTCCTCAGAAACGAATTAGGACGAAGTAGGGTAATCTACCTAGCGTTGAATATCGAGATTTCTAGAATGGCGTAACCATTCGAAGTAAGCTCGCCCGTTACGATACGCTTTGCTTCATCGATCGCGATTTGATATCAAGAGAAGGATAGCACTTATCGCACGAATAAAAGCCCCATATCTTTTTATTTATTTTTCTAAACGAAGATGTAATATAGAAATGATTGTATTTTAATTTTTCGGAGTGTTAATTCTGTCAAATTCAAAATAAAATTCTGAGAATTTATAATACAGGTTTTATCCCTTACAAGTGTACGCAATTAGAAGTTCATTTATATTTAAAAGATCGAATATGTTTCAGCTCTGCTTTGAAGTTAAAATTTACGTCATTAATATTCTTGTAATCAATTCGAGATGAGCGTACAGACTTTTATAGTTTCCACAAAATAGAACATCAGGCAGAATATATGACACTCAATGTGCGATTATCTGAAGCGAATATTCAATCTTTTTTTTATCATAAAATTGATCAAAAATGAAATTATTACATGATATAATTTTGATAGGAATTATAATTTATTGTTATTAGAGAAGAAATTGATAATCGGAAATGAGATAAAATTTTCTTTACTAAAATGTGGCTAGTAATATCGAGCTATTTAGGTATCCGGACTACTATTCAAAGCGTTACATGAGTAAATCCGGATGTCCGTCTAATATTCATGTGATTGCCAAATGGACTGAATTGCGGCGGCAGATGTAAATCATAAGCAAATCGAGAAACATAATTAATGGAAACATAGTTCAAAGCTAAAATCTCCTTTATTAATATAATAATTTTACATAACATTTATTAAACAATATTTAATTATATAACTTATTTAACTATATATATTTATTTAATAATTCCTTAGTCCTTTTGTATACATCTTGACATACCAAATTATTTCTTGAAAACAAATATAGAAAAATAGCGTTTACAGGATTACTTAAAATATCTTTTCTCTTGTTTCAATAGAAAATTATATTGCCGTGTAGAAAATTACATTCACTTTATTCTTTTGTGATATTTGTAATTATATATCGCGCATTGCATAAAATACAATTTGACAACTATTAATATTGAAAATATGCGTCGCATATATTAATATTATCGTCGATTCTCCAATTTAATTTAGGCACGTTCCTTTGTGATTGCGGTGAAGCTACATATTAGTGCGCCGAATGTTTACCAACTTCACAGTGATATCACATCGGAAAATTTAACGAGCGCTTCATGGAGGGTTGAAGGGCTTCCTAAGCGATTTGCCTCAAAATTTCACTTGGCGTTCCTTCGTAACAACATGCGAACTTAATGCGCGAGACGCCGATATGGTACCGTGCCGCCCGCGACACATAAAGCACGCCTGGCTTTTCCGCATTTACAGTCGATCAATCGCGCACATAAAAGTTCGCCATACGGGAACGGGTCTGAGAGAAATCGGGGGCGACGAAATCGCTCGTTAGCTCACGAGGAAAGTAGTCGTTCCGACGATATCGACGGCGACGCTCTGCAGTAGGAACTGCTTTCGAAGTTTTATTCACGTGGCCACACCATCGCGACGATTTAATGTCAGTAAATTCGCCTTATTCCTTTTCCCTTCCCCTCCATCAACTGCATGGGATGTTAGAAGATGGTGATGGTCGATGGCGAAGAAAAAATAGGGATGATGGAAGGTCGAGAGAAGTATTATCGCGTAAAAAAAACGCTCAATATTCCGCAAACGTATTCTCGCGTGCGGTGTGACACGTGCGAGAAACGCCGTCGATGCGGCGAAATTCCGGAAGCGTTACACTCTCTGAGGTAAATTTTACTCCAAGATTTCATCGTCTTGAAGAAGCTTAACGATTTCGCGGAGATCATATTTTGAATAACGGTATCCCGATGAAATGTGAATAGAGGAAATTTTAACTGTTTTATTTGATGTTTTATTTTGAATCTGGCGTTACTGTGAGTTATCTGCTTAATCTATGTGATTTATTTTATTAACGCAATCTTATTAATGTCAAACATATACTCTAGAAGAATATGAGATTTAACACTATGATGTAGATTTTACATCCTCACCTGTCTCGCCGTCTATTTCCGAGCTTGAATGAGCAGCAGCTTCGCATGTGCAAGTACAGGATCGTTAATACTACATATAATTTATGTAAGTATGTACTCAAAAAGATATCTTTAAAGTGAAGTTAAAAACTTTTAATTGATACATTGCGATACTCATTTAACAACTCTAGATTTAGTAATGCAATATTAATTAAATATTATACTGTTACAAAATGTCATAAATTGATATACTTTTAAATTACACAAATTAAATTTAATTACATTAAATTTAACGTACCTACAAGAAGTATATTTGTGTACATAAAATTTAGTGTACTTTTCATAAAATTTTATGAAATTTATTTCACGCATTTTCCATAAAATTTTATGTGGATTTGCGTGAAATTTAATGCATGTGAACATTAAATTTAAATTATGTGGATTTACGTGAAATTTAATGTATGTAAACATTAAATTTAAGTTATTTGTAACTACATTTTTATTGACAACATTAAATGTACTTGCTTGAAATTTGCTTCTCTTAAATCTATATGAAATTTACTGCTTTTTATAAATATTATTATACACTCTAAAAAATGTAAGTATGGATGTAACACTATTAGTTCTAAACTATACCATGTTGGTGATGGTGTTTATATCATTATCAACATGATAAGAATTATATTTAATCTTCCAAGATCTTTGAAGAATTCATATTTTAATTGTGAATTTTGGTGAATTTAAATCTGTAAAAAACTAAAATATACTTCTATGATAATAAAAACTTGTTAAAACTTTGACAATTAAATTATACTAGAATTTTTTCAGATTTTTATATAATTTGGAATAGCAAAAAATTTACTCTATTTCTCAAAAATGTTTATTGCTGAACGGAAGAATTAAAAATCATGTTGCCGGTGGAAGGCTATAAACACCCGTACTTTTAGTGAGAGTGTATAATAGTACTTACTATTTATATATAATTGCATTACTAAATGTGGAGCTATTAAATATTACAATGTTCAAAAATTATTCACATCATTTTAATACTTGGTATTTACTAAGATAAATTGTGTGTATAAACTAAATAAGCAAATTTTGAACAAATCGAATGATAAAAGCGATTCAGGCATTGTTATATCGCTGCTATATTTCGCGAAACGCTTAATTGTGTGGCGAAACAAGATTTACAAGGAAACTGCAGTGCTTTTAATAACGTAACGAACATGAAGTGTGAGTTTCTCCGATACATAAAATAGACTTGTCCCGGAACATGGCATTGGATATATGGCACAGCTACAATCGCCATTCAGTGTAGTGCAAGTTCATAACGTACGAGTCTCCGTTTCTTGTCAAGCAATCAATTTAAATACCATAAGCTCGATATTGGAATATAACGCAAAAATGAGCATCCGATGCGCATTGCTCAACACGGGGGATGTTTATGTCGAGCATGCGACGCTCGCTCCTCGTCATGCCCTTATTTTCCGAAGGTGCATCGCGTATAACGCAGGATATTGCTGTTCTTTATATTTTCAAAGGCTGCGTATTGCGCGCCGGGAGCTATTGCGAGCTAAAAGAGAGAAAACGGAAAACTCCATACTACGTACTATACGTACGTTATATTATATGCAACATCCGCGACACTGTGCGTGCACGTGCGTATAAGATGTTGTTCGTTTAACGTTGGAAGTGGATAGCGAGACGGATGAGAGTTCGGATGAGAAAAAATTTATTTTCCGCGATGTGGTTCGTCATGTTCATAACCAACATAATGCACTTTTCATGGTTTGTGCCAAGAGCTGAAAACGAAGCGCGGAAATTGTTTATACACCCTTTCGTCAGCGTAGTAAAAAGACACAGCCTGCTTTCAATCTGTTTGTTCGTGTTGCTTTCACTATTTCACGAACGCTTGAGAGGATCGTAATAGAGAAGCAATACATAAAATGATATGGATATAATGTATTTAAATAGAAACATTTTAAGTATCTTCTAATGCATGTCATTAACAAAGTAATTGCATTTAATTAGTATATATATATAAAATTAATTGCTAACTATGTTACTATATGATTTAAAAGCAATTACAAAAAGTTAATGCTAAATTCTTAATTTAACAGATTTTCATGTTTAACATATTAATGCAAAAATTCAATTTAAAGCAAATTACAATTTATAACTGTTTACAAATTATAATTGTTTATAAGTTTTGTTATATAGCAACATTTTACAATATATTTATGTAAAAATATTGTAAAATATTTATATTTTACACACATAAAATAATAAAAAAATGTAATTTATCTTTTGAAAGAATATATAAAATATTACACAATGCGAAACGAATCATTTAATGAACATTTGTTAACAAATAGATATTATTTATCTATTTGTTTTAATGTCGCGTTAATTTTGCAACGTATATACAAAATTTATTATTCAATTTGCTCAAACGTTGTCATAATTAGAGTAATATTTTCTATAAGATGAATATTTGAAAAACAGACATGCAAACGTTTAGAATAGGTTTTTCAGAAATCATTAATTTTATTATGAGTTCTGGCCATATAGGCCATATAGTCAAAAGTATGACAAAGAAAGCAGCAAAATGCATAATGAATGTTTTGTATTATATATAACAAGAGATTGCATGCAACAGATTCAGTACATCTTTAAGTATTTAAAAAATTAAAGCAAGTAATAAAATATTTTAATATCTCAAAATTAAATATCTTTTGTGAATAAAATAAGAAGTAGAACATATCTCTTTTTATGTGTGTTTTAAAAAAAAATATTTTAGAAGATTATTATGTATAAGACTTATAATTAAAACTCTTAATACAAATTTAGTTTAACAAATGTTACGTTATAATTATATATTAAGTTATAATTAGATAAGATTTAAATTAATATAGAGAATATATTTCTAGCATTTTTTCTATCTTTGTGTATCGCAATTAAGAGAGAGAGAGATGTCAAAAGGATATATTGATAATAATCGTATCTCATCAATTTTATATTTTTATTTAATGTCAGCAATATTTTATCGGATTCGACTCCCGGCCAAGGTAATATTTTTCGCAATAAATTTATTTATAAATTTTTAATATTGAAATTTCTCTAATAGGATGCCGATAGAGCATCAAATTATTAAATTGCTTATTAATTTAATTTATGACATTACTATAGTAGTTCAATTGGCTTGCATTTCAAGACCGAAAATACTTTTAACGCGCAGTTTAACAAGAACTATATGTAGTATATGAATTCGCATAACTATTTCACTAAAGATCTAGTTTGACCGTTCAGGATCTTTATATTTCATAATCGTTATAAATATTTTACATTAATATACATTGATAAAATTTTAATTAATAGAAGGCAAAAATTTGTGTTGTTGAAGACTTTCATGAGATTGCTTATAATGGGAATCGACATTATGACAAGTTTCGAATTGGATAAACGCCAGCATTGGCATTAATTCTTGGCTCTTTACTTCGAAATACTGTCATGAGCTCGTATCACGAAATGTTGAAACTTGACTTTTTATTAAATAGATAATGCTTTTAATCCTTTACTTTAAAGAACTTCACATATGAATCAAAAGTATTGTAGAAGTTAAAGAGTTATACCTATAGACTATTACATTATGATTCTCTATATATTATAATTCTCAAATTCTGTATCTTTTGCAGTTAAAGTATGTACAAAATATCAAAAGCCCTTTAATTTTTTTCTATATAAAATATTCTTTTAATATATCAAATACTTTTTATACATTTTTTTATTAACTTGAAATCGATCTTTTTAATAAAAGTCTTTTAAAATAATATGGATTGAATTACATATAGACGATATTATCTAATAATTTATAATTTCACAAACATAGAAAAATACAAGCTCGATATTACTTTTATAATAAACAAGATAGGATAAAAGGCCAAAATAAACGAGCAAAATTAAAAATTAATTAATGTAGTATATTCATAGATAATTTAATTAACTAGGTCCGTATTTAAAAGAACGAATAGCAGATCGCAAAATTTCGTATTCACAAAGTCATTCAGTTGCAACATAAAAAAATCTAACAAGTTAAAACATTTACATAATTAGATACGGATGAAATAGAAAGTCTTCAAAAAGCCATAATTGAAACACTGAGCTTTGCATCTTCTTGCATTTATAAATAAAACGCACATATATTCCAATGTGGTATGGTAAGTCATAAGTTCTTAACTTTTTAAAAAATATCAATTCTTTATTCTTAGATAAGGATTTACTTTGTCATATAATAAATATGTATATATATGAAAATATATATGAAAATATTAGAATTGGTTATTGAAATATAATATTATTGATCAGTTCAATATTGATTAAAATATAGAATTCTCAATTAATCCTTTTTTTTAAAAAATGAAAAGAAGCAAATTGTTTTAACGAAATGAGTTACAGTGTTAAACACCAAATTTATAACTTCATATATAAAAAAAAGTATTTAGAAAATATTTTAGGAATTAAGTATACATTTATCGCAATTAAATTTATGCTAAATTTTAATTAAATTGCATCATTTTCAAAGAGTAACTTTACAGTCATCAGATCGTGATTTAAGGATAAATATTTTAAATACTCGCTTGTTCTACAATTACGCGCTGCAGTAATTTATTGCACAAAATGTCAAAGGAAGAAAAAGTGTTACAGTATGGAGTGTGATTGCGGTACGTTACATTAGGTTGTATTATACTATGTAGCGCGAGACACGATTCGTACTCACAAATGGTTTTAATGGCTTACTGTTTGTCTCGTGTGTGACCACAGTTTGTTCGCAACAGAACAATTTGGAAACAATTTGCGGGTCGCGTATGCACTTTCCGGAAAACTGTCATGTAGAGACGTGGCAACGAGCGAATCTCTGCTCCCCTCCAGCTAACCAATATTTTGTTCAAGTTAAAGTCGATATTAATTATTTTGACGAAAACAATTTATACTAGTTATTGCTTAGTTTCGAGAAAAAAATATAAGTTTGTAGAGGAAAAAGAAGATTCGAATAAGATATAATTTTTGTCCTATATCGAAACGATGATTTTAGAATTCACAATTTTGTGTAATTACTTAAATAAATGTATTTCTATTTCATGTAATATTTTATTAATGCACTTTTCTATAATATTTTATTACTTTATCTATAATATTATATTATTTTATTCTTAATATTTTATTTACATTTCTTTTTTTATGCCTCCGATTTAGCACTTCAGTTATTTAAAACCAGTTTGTATTATATTTTTTTATTTTTTAAATTTATTTTCTTATAATTTAAAAACTATTTGTATAAATATTAATTATTTAGTGAAATATTGGAATTAAGCAGTGAGATACATTTAGATATTGATTATTATTTTTTTACATAGCTATTTGTCGTATCTTAACTACTTTTTCCTTTAGGAGTATAATAAAATCGAAAAATAATCATGCGTTTTAAATATAAACGATATTTGTTAGAAATGTTTATCGCTACATCATATTGCATAGGTGCTGGTTAAGGAATATTCTTTGCATTTTATAGATCAAACGACATAAAATTTAGTAACAATTTTATATGCAGGTATTATTATAATTAATCAAAAGTAACAACAGCATATGCTTTGATGATCATATTCGAATTGAATTTTCATAAATTTTAGACATATTTAGCGGAATCTGGTTATAAATTATATGTATATCAATATTCACAAACTAGAAATTATAAGTATGATTTTATTATCGTAAGAGGAAGATTTACTATGTTGTCCGGAAAGTTCGTGCTGATGTTGAAGGAAAATTTAAACGCAGAAAATTTAAATTTTAGTATACATTTATTAAATTATATAAGTTAGTCGGCACGAACCCAATACATTTGATTACCTAATAATAGTTTATTTAAAAAATAAGAGGAAACTGATAACTAATATGAAAAAAAATGCATTTTTCTAATGCATTTCATCTGATTCAACTAGTCCCGGGATCGGGGTAATTCGATTAAGATTATTAAAATAAAGATTAATATATTTTAAGCTACATTTTTGGTTACATATTATTAAAATTTTTATAAACATATTTTAAACATAAACATTCGCTTTGCAGAACAAAACAATGTTTCTTTTTGCAAAATTTATTCATTTCATGCAAAAATATGTCGAATGAGCCTAGTTTTCGAGATTAGACACGAGGGAACTAAAAAACTTATAACATTTACCAGGAAAATCTCTTTAAAGGAATACAATTTTGAATAAGTACTATAAGAATCGTCACTAAATGAGTCATACAGTTTCATGCTGTGGTCCATTATCCTCATCCATTTATTTTTTTAAAACATTACGATAACAAGGACATATAAAAAATCTGTTGAACTTTATTAAGTAAGAACTACACTTGCTATATAAGTAGAAATCAAATATCTCAGATAATCATGTACGATTGTAAAATAAAAAGTTTAAGAATAAAAATATTTACTTAGGTGTACAATTTTTTAAAATTGTGGCGTAACTTCTATCATAGATGTGTTCGCAACAAGATGTTACGCAGCAGACTGAGTGGCTGCTGCATGCTCAGACACGTTTATGCGTGTTTCACGTGTTTTGTTTTTAATGTAACCTCGATTATTCTACTTACCCCTATAGTCAACTGACCCCTACATATTATTATGCAACAAATTATTTTATTGAGTGCATAAATCATGCTTAAAGGATCATCTAAACCGAAGATGCAAACAAACATTGCAAATAATTCGATATCCAAATATTTCACAATCTGCAAGGAACATTTTATTGTAATCTGCCGTTGTCCTTACAGTGAGTATATTAATTAAAATAAATAATTTAAAATTACACTATCAAAATTATGTTATGTATTGGTGTATAAGTTTTATGAGTTTCTTAAAAAAAATCCAATCCTTAAAAAAACTAAAGATAATAACATGTTTAGAATGGTGCAACAATAGCAGCAGAAAATGTGGCAATAAATTATCATGACAAAACAAATTGGAAAATGCTAGAATAGAGAAACTTAACAGAGGTAAATGTTATTAATAGTAATATTTCATATTTTAGTTTAAGTTTTTAATCTGTTCTATTATATGCAATTGATATATGTATATATATCTTTAATGATATATTAATCATAATGAACAACATATTTCAATAAATAATATCAAATTTTGAAGATATATTGAAATGGACAGAACGATAATCTATAGTTGAAGAAAATGCGAATACAAGTTCTTATCATAAAAGTACAAATAGGCAACCTTTTCAAAATCAAGATAAACGTTATTAATATTAATTTATTTTATATTTCTGGATTAATATATTCTAATATGCGTAATTAGTATAACAAAATTAAACATTTAATATTAAAAAATATAAATTATTTAAATTTGAGAATGATATTACTCATACGCTATTAATTTTAATATAAAATAAAATTATTTAAGCAAATTTATATTAAATTTTATTAATTCAAATATGCTGTCATCTATATCTTATATAATTTTGATATGGTCAGTAATTGATAAATATTTTCACACAGTAGTTTAAGTAGTTACATAAATATTAAGAAATTTAAATGATAGCTGAGTTTGGAGCTTTTTTTAAGAGATATGATTACTAAGGATATTAATTTTGATTTACTAATCAAATAATATGTATAAAATATAATTTTAACATAAATATATCTACAAAATATAATCTTATTTTCTTTGCAGTAATACTTTTCCAATTATCTTAATTACTGTGTTTATATTTAAGCCCAATTATAATAATAAAGAAGGCTCTAGATCCTCTGATAAAATTTGGAGACCATACTATACGAAATATTAGTAATAACAATGATGTTAATATGGATGTTAGAATATATGTTTAAGTAGCCACACTTGACGAGTAATTACCTGCTTTGCAGTTTAACGTAAAGCAGTTGTATGTAATTTTATGATTGTAGCATCAACTTCTTTCTTATGAATATATAATTTATTAATTTAATATTTGATTTTTTTTTTAAGTGTATCAATGTAATCAATGCATTTGTATATTTTGTATTACATTTCATTCTATACGCATATAAATCAGGAAAAAGTATTATACATAAATGTTATATATAATTGTTTATAAAATATGTCAATTTTTTTATATAATTATATATAATTATATATGAAATATTTTTTTCTCGAAAAGTTATATATATATGTATATACATAGATATATATTAAAATAAATTATATCATTCAAGTATCAGTATTTTATTGTCAAAATTTGGTTTATGTATTTATTACCCTAATCTGTGTAATTTTTATTTTTTATGTAAAATTAATTATCATGAAGTTTTGAGAAGTATTCTTTTAACTTTTTAAAATTAATTATAATGGATTTATAAAATTGTATTTAAAATTTGAATTATATGTATTTGTATTTATTCGAAAGTTGATATGTAATTGTAATAATTAACGAAATATGAAGTCATTTTAATTAAGACATTAAAAAACAATTTTTATATATTTAATCCATAATTAATCAGAAATATATAATGTCTTATTACAGCATATAATTTATTTATTTGGCTTTTCTTTCTTCGTTTATTTCTT
>Ga0157364_1005780_pt1 | contig 12647 bp, 2 predicted proteins | sample AttsexASBM2_FD_111476 | JGI IMG/M metagenome (GOLD analysis project Ga0157364, IMG submission 111476) | Fungus gardens microbial communities from leaf cutter ant in Ribeirão Preto, State of São Paulo, Brazil - Atta sexdens ASBM2 | ecosystem: Host-associated > Fungi > Mycelium > Unclassified ... | reverse complement strand
TTATTACAATTATCTGTACCTATTCATTTATTTGAGCAATAATAATTATCTTTCTTCTCTAAAATAACAGTAATAATTCAGAATGAGTCAATTCCTTTTCTTTCCTAACTAATTTTGTTCTTTCTATCTTTTGATATTGCTTTACTTCTTTTTAACGGTAATGCAATCTTGATAAAACCAGAGTAATTCGTACAGAAACAAGGCGGAAGAATTATTCATTATCAACTGGTAAGGAAATTTCTTCATCGAAGACACCTGCGAATTCCGTTTATAGCGGCGAATTAAGAGGTGAGTTATGCGTGCAAATGCGGTCGTTATAAGCAGATAACGAAGCAACTTTTAAAGTAAATTGCCATATACATGCCACACGCACGTCGCAATTTTTCCGTCTGTGAAACTTGATTGCTATTTTAATAACGAGCGTGACAAGGTTGTACTTTTAGTCATTGATGCAGATAATTTCAAGAGAGACAGATGCGCATTCCTCCTTTTTGATATCATTCTGAATATATAAATCTGAAAAATAAATTCAAAATACAAAAATGCGATAATTTCTCACCCACGCTGAGCTAACAATTGCATTTCATTTAGAAATTACGTATTAATTAATTGCGAAGGAAATGTTATTCTATTCGTCTAAAGTTACGTAAAAATATGAAAATATGAAAATATGAAAAACTCTGATAAAATCTGAATATATTATAATTATAAATTTATACCTGCGTGCGCAATTAAGGCTTCATAATCATATATTTTTAACAAATTGCTTTTTTTTCTCTTACATAAAAATTTTTTAATTAATTTTATAATTTTAATTTAATTTTTTAAAAATGTTTTGACCATATATAATATCAGCTAAAAATATCAACTAAAAATTAGCTAAAATTAGCTAATATCAGCAAAAACATTTTAGCATTTATAAATACGCTTTAAAATTGCAAAGTACAAGATAACAAATAATTTTGCTTATGTAATTTAATGACTATATTTTGCTAGAGTTAGATAAATAACTTTTAAAAAAGTAATAGTAGTAAATTCAAATAAATCTTTGCACGAATATTTATTAAAATTTTATTAGTGTATATAAAAAATTTGATTTAATTCGTAATATTATTTCCTTAACTTACAAATAAGAACTACTAACTGTATAAAATACAATTTTACAAAAATCAAGACAAACAAAAAAAATTAAATAAGTTTTAGATATTTTTTAATAAGAAAATAATGCTCATATTTTACACAAATACCCAAATGTAATAATAAAATAATTTATGAAATATTTTTGAAATACCTGTTTTTGTAGTATTGAGTAATGCTTTGAAATATGACATTCCTAATTAATGAAAGACAAAAGGACAATCATTCCAAGCAATAAGTCATGATGAACATTTAAATTTATCAAAATTTTTGCAAAATAATTATTAAAAGTCACTTTTTGATCAGTCACAATTTATTTTAACGTTATTTTAAAATTAGCACAACTTATTGTTCTATTTTTAAAGTTACGTAAAAATATGAAAATATGAAAATATGATAAGCTCTAATAAAATCTGAATATATTATAATTATAAATTTATACCTGTAATTGTACGCGCACAATTAAGGCCTCATAATCATATATTTTTAACAAATTACTTTTATTTCTCTTACATAAAAATTTTTTAATTAATTTTATAATTTTAATTTAATTTAAAAAAAAATGTTTTGACCACATATAGTATCAGTTAAAAATGTCAACTAAAAAATTAGCTAAAAAGGCTAAAACTAGACCACATATAATATCAGCGAAAACATTTTACATAAATACGCTTTAAAACTGCAAAGTACAAGATAACAAGTTTGCTTATTTGAGATATTTTCTTTCTGACTAATAATCTGTATATATAAGAATTTTCATATTTAGCTACGAATTTTCATCAAGATTATACCAGATATCATAAGCCCTCGATTTAGAGACGAAAGGTGTTCAGCACGAGCCACACCGTGCCGCGATCGTTTCTTTCGAGCAGCTGCCGCTATTTTTCGAAAATAAAGGTGGCCCTGCCGTCTGTCCGCGGACCCGCCACGTGTAAGGGTCTCTATCTTATTCCCTCAGCTTTTTTCCAATTTTAATTAACCATCTTGATTATTCGTCTCGACATAAGGAACGCGATTCATTAGTCGCGTTAACGGCGCAACTCTTACACACACACACACGCAGTTATATATATATAAAATTATTACAAAGCGAGTACAATGTATTGAGATTATAATATAGTGACTTAACCGAGGGCCCGATCTCCTCCGCACGGTTAGTAGATTTTGCGTTAGCAGATGTACTTCCGGCAGCTGTAAAAGTGGTGTACCTTCTTTATAGGTGCACGCGCCCTCGACGCGCACCTATAAAGGCGAGACAATAAACACCGATTGGCCATTAGGTCCGCATCTGGCGGATTTCATGAGAGATCAATTTTCTATGCCGAAGTATCAATTCAACACCGATGATTCGATTGGAAAAAATAATTTCAACGTTTATATAATTTTTTTCGTAATGTCTTTTTACATAGTAAGAGATACAATTGTCATCTGTAAAATTTAACGCAGAGTTTAACGAGCAATCGTAAGTAATACTAGACTAGAGTAAATATCTGTCTCACCAGCAGATGTATGCGCAAAACAATGTGCAGCCGTTCATTATACGAACCTTTTTTTAATATCTTTCATCTTCTTGATACACGGCATGTTGCTACCATCTGCACGAACTTTTTTCCACTACTTTCTAAGACAATTTTTTGCACTGGCCTGACCGAACTCTCTGAGTTGTCGCAAATAAATTTTATCATACATATCCCATTAAATTGCGACGTTAGTTTCATTATGGCGTAATAAATTTGCTTCTTGTCGTTAAAAATTTTTTGTCTCTAGTTATCAAGAATATACAAGTATAAATAATTTATTGTCCTTACATAAAGATTTTTATATATCATCATATCGATCATATCGTTACGATATAATTTTCTTCCTTTTTTTCCATTAATTCTTACGCACAATATAACTAGAGCATTTGGTTATGCTGTCCTGAACATTTCTTTTCTTTCAAATACTGGGAGCACCTGGCTAAATAATGGTTTCCTTTCCTTTTTTAAATCTCTGTCTGCATGCAATTTGGATCTTTTTAGCACAAGTGAAATTTTATTCTCAAATTTCTTCGGAATAAAGGAGAACAGAGTCCAATTCTCCCTTTTAAAATATTTCGTTAACAGTGGGGTCTTATGTAATAGAAATATTAATGCTCTGAACTTTTCCACACTTTCTGAAAGCCTTTCTGAAAGCCTAGCGAAAAAACTTGAGCAAAAAAGTCCTAGATTACAGAAAATTAATACACGATCTTACAGATATTAAAAATATTAAAGTATATGTAAAGCTCAGTTAAGAATCTTCATATACTTATAAAAATGATGAAAATTAATTCAGATATGAACGATCTGTCGTGTAATAAAAGACCGGAAAATTATCGTGTACCCTAAAGGTTAACAAATTCTAAGATTAGGAACTTTAGGTAGGTTATAATTTTTCGCTTTACCATGTCGTTTGAAAAGTCCGAGTTTTCGGAGTCACAAAGAAGGCCTGCAAGTTACGCAACGCAGGATCTATCGCGCATCTGCATCTGCGTACGCTGATGATCGCTGCGCCGGTTCACGGACGGACTAATTCAGCCAATTTACTTGATTCCCTCGGCATTGCCACAATGGCTCGCCAACATGGCCCCTATGGTGTGGCCGCGCTCGCCATGGTGGCTTGGCGTTTTTCGACTTCGACGCGGAATGCAGACATCTCGAATTAAATACGCATCAGTTAAGATGTGCCCGTCTGTTCATCCACGTCTATTATTCTCACAATTCGTCTTTGACATTGATATTCCCAAAGCATCCCCATATATAGAAGATTAAGGCGACATTTAGTTTTTGTATTCCTAAGATCGCCCGTATCTTTGAGTCGAGCCACGAGGAAGATTAATTAATTCCGTTTGAAAGAGAGATTTGAGATGCCATTAAATTATAATATTTTTATTTATTTATTCTTCGTAACACGTTGTAATTACTTTTTATTTTACTTTTTCAATCGTATCTTTGAATTATTGCGACATACAGTTAAAAGTACGTTTTGATACATTTTTGAACTATCTTCGAGTTAATAAACAATAAAAAATGAAAGCACTTAACATTACTTCGTTATAATTTAAAATATAAAATATATGAAATGAAATAAAATATTTTTTATAATTGTATGTTAATTTTATTATATTTTGATTTGAAATATAATTTAAAAATAAAACTTAGAGTTAAAAAATAACAAGAGAATACAATTAAAAATATTTAATTTATATTTATAAAAATATGTATAATAAATATATACAAGTTATATTAACTTAAAAAAATTAGAAAATGTCAGTTTATGTTAGAGCTGATAACAGCAATTCTACATTACAAATATCGAATACGAATATCAAATTCATTTTATTACAAGCAATAATAAAGATAGAGAGAAATAAAAAATTTATTTGTTTGTTTGTTTACAATTACGAGTAACTGTCGTAAGGATCAGTATAGAATGGATATTTATACAATCGAGTGCAATATCTCTTCACTGAAACTACTACAAATATCACGGTCTTTAATAATACCGGATATAAAACGGCTCGTAAACTCGCGTGAATCGATTGGAAGCAATCTCGTTCCCTTCTCCGTGCTGGACTTGAGGCATCGTTGAACAAAATCCGCGACACGCGAATTGCAAGCGGTAAACCGGAAGCGAGTAACCGCGAGTCGTCTAGGCGCGTAACTATAAGGGTGTGCGAATGAAAGAGGTGGACCCACCACTACCATCAGACGTTGTTCCTCAACCCCCTCCCCCCAACCCCCTCCCATATGGTAGCCACATGTAGGTTCTGGGCACCACCAGAGGGGGAAAAGTCATCGCGGGGATCCAGCTGATGGTCGACGCGTTGGTCGGGCTTCCTCAGTTACTGTTGGACCGCACGTTGGTCTGGTCTACGCGTTGTGTTGGATGAATTCGGCTTCGATATCAATTTTCTAGAAGTTCAGGCCGCAACGCAGCACGGTGACCTTGACCCTTATTGGATCGCGAGGTCGCGCGAGAACCAGCGGAAACTGAAGGTGAGCAGTGAGAAATGATCAGAGATTCGAAAAAAGAGAGAGAATTGAAGGCATGCAAAGCGAATGTTTGATTCTCTGTTAATTAACTAATGGGACAATAATCAGATAACGGGTTTGATAATAAACGGATAATAATGGATCTCTTCTGCTTTGTCGATTGATTATTGAGATATTAAGTTCTCATGAAACGTGGAGTAATTTTGCTGCTCGCATATAAATTATTTGATTTTATGCAGATGAATGAAGGAAACAATTTTAGCAACTATTATCTTGTTAATTTTATGAATCATATTTCTTTATTAATAGCAACGATCGTAAATATTACCTCTCTGTATAATTATTTATGTAATTTGTTGTAAATGATTGTAATTAACCGCCTAAAACCAAGTGAGCTATTGATAATTAGAAGTTAAGTAAACATAAAAAAATATGTATACTCAGAAAGAATCATTTTGCTAAAAACTCTAAAATTTTATTTTATACAGACCTGTAAATAATTTTGCTGGACTATCAAAAGAGTTATGTTGAAAAACTGTAAAATGATGAGCAAAAAGTTTTTATATACCAGTTTTAGTTTCCAATAAAAATATTTTTAGATTTGTTCCAGCAAAATCTTTTCGTGTTCTTTTCGTGTAATAATGAAAATATTATTATAATATTGGCAATTGGCTCATGTTGGCTGTTGAACTCCAAATTAGTTAAAGTGGTATAGGGATGACGCAAAATCTGACGATGGGGATGGGCATCCTTAGTAACAGTGTAATGCCGTTCGAGTATTGATTTCAGACACGGGGTTTAGGGTAGCGTTACACGTGTCTACGATGCATTCAACAAACATTGGTCATGCTCGTTTCGCGTAAACCCTTTAGGATTTCCTTCCGCTCGATTGAAAGCCAATCTGATACAAATCAAGACAGATGCCGTTGCAAAGTAAAAGAATTTCATTAATCAAATTTAAGAAAAAAAAATCACTTCGACATTTCTTGACGTTTCAGTTGGACAAATTGATAATTTCTGCCTTTAATTTGTCGGTAATAGCATATAATTTTTCAATGTCTTTATGTTGCATTTTACATGAGATGGATATTTATAGACGCGTGATAAAAAAAGAGTAATAATAAAAATCTCGCAATCTCTAGGAATTTCCTGGAATTAATAATAAAACGATGAGCGCAATAATTTCTCGCGCCATCGATCATGAAGAATTCCATTGATATCGAATCATTCGATCGCAACTCGTAGATGATACCGGATGCAGAAGCTGTGTGTCAGACTTCCGAAGCTGCGGTCGACAATGGCAGCGACGTATACGAGAAGATTAAGGACCGGCCGGAAGAGGAAGTGGCGTCGGTGACCGCCTGGAACCGATACCAGCGATTGGTAGCCGCGATGGAGTCCCGGGGTGGTGAATTCAACCGGAAGTCCATGATCGAGGCGATCTTCCGTGGCAGTGATCTCGTCTACGTCACTCATTGATCGGCGGATCGATCAGGCGCGAGTGAGAATTTCTCGCGCGTTCCTGTACCAAAGTGCCAGCCAGTATCAAATCACTTTTGAGCAGTGGTGTAGAATTCGCGAGTCGCAACGTCGTAATACTCTTTGAGTATGATGGATCTATATGATGAATCTGAATGAAACAAGGATTTAGCATAATTTTTCGAAAGAAATGGAAATGATACTTGCATTATTTTTTTATAGAATGAAATAATGTACGCTATTATTACTTTATAGATTCCCAGAGAATTAATTATCTTTACAAAAAAAGTCATTAGAAGATAGTAATTATTACATTAGTTTATTACATTATTTTAAGATAAAAATTTGTTTCAATTATTTTAATCGACAGCAAATCTTTTTTTAATTTGTAAATTTTGCCACGCAAAAATCTCAACTTTTATTTTTGCAATAAAATGCATTCTGTTTCATTTCAGTATAATTTTTTGTTTTTGAGATATAGAAATTTAAAAATAGTTCTCATATAACAGAAAAAAAGCATCTTTGGAAAATAATTAATTATATGTAAAGTATGATTATATAGTACAATGTAATCATATTAAATAAAAAAACAATATGAAATTGAAACAAAAAATACAATAAGTATTTAATTAAGTTGCTAATCTTAAAAATAAAAAAAAATTGTACTGAAATGTGAAACAAAATTTTAAACTAAAAGTTGAAAAGTGCTTTTTGCGAGGCATTAACAAAGTTTAAAAAAATAAATTAGCTGTCGGTTACAACGTCATAAAAACCTTTAAAATCATTCTCTTTTTGTGACTTCATTTGACGTCACTTTTCCTAAAATTATGACGTGATAGCTAAATTTTGAAAACGAATTTGTACTCAGCTTCTAAAAATTACGAAACGATTACATTCGTTCAGTCAATGATCCTAAAATGTAAATTCATGGGCTGTTATGTGTTATTGATCTAAGTAATTATTGTTAAAAAAATAATACTCATTAATATGTTAACAGTAAATAGTCAGTTGACACTCACTCCGTTTTTCCTCTGTAGATGAATGATGTTACATGCATATTCAAGTTTTGATGGATATTTTTTCATGTATTGAGATTGCTATGCGACGTCGAGAGTAGGATGTAAGAGCGCAGTTTGACGCGGTTAACGTGGCTGTGTATTATAGTTCGACGTCGAGCACACACTATTTTTAGATCCGCATGAGGGGAGTTTAATGGTTCTGGGAGACGAATGCTTTCATAAGTTTATACGTGAAGCAAGTATCGTTACATACGAGTATCCTTGAAGAACTCCAAACAGCTAGTCTCGAAATTAAAGAAGACACGCACATGTCCTCATTAACGTCGAAGTCCAAATTGTATTAACAAGCTAAGCATTACTCTAATATATATCACATTTTTGAGCGGAAATAAAATTGAATTGTGTAATAATAGCAGCAAATGTATATTGAGAGAAAAGTGTTTAATATTGTAATTACATAGAAAGAACATTTGTTAAAATATTTAAAAATTTAACTGGTATAATCTGATAATAATTTTGTTAAACCATCAAAATAATTATTTATAGAATGCTTAAGCGTTGATGGCAATGCTGCAAAAATTTTTTTAAATTTAACTAAAATTTTTACCTCAGCGAAACCTTCTTTCTATCCATATATAATTACATGATACAGTAATTATGATCAGGAACTTCATTCTTATAATTATTATTGTTATAATGTTAGTAAAAATAATTATATTATTAGTTCTCTACCTCAAAAAATATATATAGACGACACAAAAAATGCCTGTAAACTACAGTTAAATTATAGTACCGTTTTTTTCTCTCAGTGTACATGGCAGTGTACTGTGAGAAGCAAAGAAATTAAATGCTTTTGAGATAAAATTTTACAAATTATTAATTTGTTAATTGTTAACATTGATATAGAATATTCACTATATATTTAATGAAAATACAGCCATCGTTTAATTTTTGAAGAAAAAGATTCTGCCGATATTTGTTAGCAATTATACGTGCTGTAATAGTTAGCGAATGTGGATTAATGTAAAAATAAGCGCACTGCGTTTCTACGCCACTGACTAATGCAATCGTAGATAAAAATACAATTAACGATGCCAAACTGTGTATTACTAGTCAATGTGTGCATAAATCGTGGAAGAATAGGATAGACCATTTAATTAGGCAATTACGACAACGGCGATGATTCGCTCGCTATCACGCGATAGACGATGGAAGGCGTATCTCTAATCAGTCGCATGAGCTCATGCGACATTGGCTATGCTCAATCTTGCCAGCGATGAGCTATATTCACTCTATGTATTATATATAGAGAAAGATTATGCGCGAGAGGCTGAAGCAAATAATAATTATAATTATGATTGTCAACAATTCCGAAAGATTACGATTGTAATTGAATAATTGAGAGATAGCGTTTTAAATTTTAGAAATGAACTGTAAGGGAATCAGTTCAATAAAATGAATTATATTTATTTGAAACTTCAGTGTTGCGTATTATCGATCACCGTGATAAATATTGTGTTTGATGAATTCAGAGACATTAGAAAAGATACTCTAAAGATTTAATATCTTTATAATATTGTATTATATAAAGATGAAAAAAATATTTTAGTGCAAAAAATAAAGAAAACTTGAGTCAGAGGTTTTAAGTTCATTATCTTTAGTCTTGCTATGAAATAATGCTATGATATGCAAAGGTAATAAATAAAAATTCGATCTCCTTACACAAAAACCCAGAGGTAAAATATATTTACGATTAATTTATACAATTTGCTCGTCATTTCCACGACAATTAAATATTATAGGATTAAGTCGTGACACGCGACTAATAATTGTATACATGTACATAACTACTATATTAAATATTGTAGTACAAATATACAAAATATTTACAAGTAACGTTTATATATAATCAACTCCCCGTCTCCTAGATAAATTCATTACATATTGTCAAGTATTTTACAGCATTTTTACAAAAATAGGCACAATACTGTGTGAGCGTACATCTATCTACAATAATTGCGTCTACAATAATTACATATCTGTAACATATTAATCGCAGCTTACAATTAATAATAAGTCCGAAAAAATAAGATATAATTAAAAAACTAATTATTTGATAAAAAAATACAATTTTCGCGTTACAAAAACAAAAGAACGACTTTTCGTGTCTTAAAAATATGCACAATGTGTGCTAGTTCTAGATATTCCTCGACTAATTTTTTACATCTTTCGTCAGCAACCTGAATCATCGAGTTTCAATGTAGGTTTTTATATTGTTCTAATATAAAAATCTGAAAAATCTTTGACTTGTGAAAATTTTAATGAGTTTTTACTTTATCATAATAAGGTATTTTATCATAAATATTTTATATTGTATTTTTTTTACTCATTTCTTACAGAATTTAAATTCTTAATTCGAAATTCATAAAATTCAAAAATTCGACTGTGCCTTCAAAGTCCAACTTGATTGTGGGAGGGATTTATCAATCATTTTCTCTGTTAAAATTGTTATCACCTTAATGCTCTAATTTATGTACTTTTTCTCAATTCCATTATTAACACAATCCTTCAAAAAAATGAAAGAATTTACAATAATATTTTTTATACATACATTTGCCAAGAAGAATAATATTTCTCGGCTATACAAAGTCAGTGAGCCTAATAGTATACTGGAATAAGCCATCGAACCAATAAGAAGTGGGAGTGTTTCAATTCTTAAACAATGACATTCTGAGCCAAAGATTGTGACAGTTTTCTTTGTCAGGAATTTATCGATTAACTAATATTTTACCACACTAAAAAAATTCACTTGAATATTAATTAATTTAGTTCATTTTTATTACGTATTTAAGTCAAATATATTAGATTTTACTTAAATACATACATATTCTAATGAAAGAAATAAAGATGAATTAAATTAATGCAGTCAAACGAACAATTTTTTTTTCAGTGCATAAGAAAGACAAGTATTTGTATGCCATCTTTTTCTCTATTCGTTACGGTTTTCTATAGTTTAATTAATACAGAGGAAGGCTCGCTCAGTATAGACTACAAATCTCACAAAGTAAATCATTTACATCTGTTGACATGCCGCTGCTAACATCACAAGGACAAACGATGCAGTCTTTATATAATGTTGTGACAATTTCATATAAACTCGGTGACGAAAATCTTTTTGAAGTCCGGTACCGAACCGCCAATATCGTGTTTGCATATGTCGCCATTGTCGAGATAACTCACGTCGGAGTTCTTTAGGATAGTTTTCAGATTCTCCATCGAGAGATTCGGCATCTTTTTATTAACAGTCAATTTATCTAGGTCGTTCATCGAATAACCGGGCACGATTCTTTTAGTTTTTAAATGATAGGACTGTATGCTAGGCTTCGTGTCGGACAGCTTCGTATTACTACCGCACTTCTTGTCCTCCCGATCCTCGGTACCGTTCTCTATGATACGCGGCGTGAAAGATCGCATGCTGACCTTTACCTCGCTGGTTCGCTTCGAGGGCAGCAACTCCACCTGTAAAACAGAACGTTCTCACGATATGGGATTACGTAAGCGTGTGCGCCTTTAACGCCGCGAAAAGGCCGACGAATCGCTCTGTCAGCGGCGAATATTTTTCTATTAGGACAATGCATTTTCTCGTGAAAGTACCTCTGGTATCCTCTTGCGTTTAACATTAAACTCGAGAAAACCGGTCATTCTAATTACTATCGGTAAATATTGAATTTATTGATTATTATCCTGATGAAAAAATTCTCATAATATTTGTAGTATTTTAAATTCTTAATAAAACATTTTTAATAAAACAAAGCTTTTTAAAAAATATCTTAATTCTTTTTAGACTTTTTTTTTAGTATTTTCTTATAAAAGGGATGAAAAATCTTAAAAATTAAAGAATATTTCAGAATTCATATATATAGAATTCTAAAAAAATTTTTTGAAAAAAATATTTCAGGGCAGATTTAAGAGCCTCTTCTATAAGCGTTACAGTCATTAGAAGAAAATAGGCCCTTTAGATTTCTTAAAATTTAGATTTATTTTTTAAAGATATTCCGTTTTATATAAAAAAATTTGAGAAATTTTTTAAAACGTTATAAAATTATTACAGAAATTTTGAAAAAGTTTAAAGTTTATATAGAAGTTCTGAAAAATTGTATAAAGAATTCTAAAAAAAATTTTATTCTCACCGCGAAATTAAGATAGTAATATAAAATGTAAACAAATTATATTTAATTACGAATAAAAATGAGATTTGATGTGATAATATTGAACTTAATTAATTTAGTATAGCTATTTGCTTCAGGATAAATTTCAAAATATTTGTTAAAAATTTACTGAAAGACGGCAAGATTTAATTGTATACAATTACCTTGGTTCCCTTACGTTGAAAATATTCAAAGTCATCATTGGCGACCGTGGTAACGGAACAACAGCTTCTGCTTCTGCTCCTGCAAGAGCTCATTGTGTCGAAGTCGCCGTTCTCCAGATCGCAGCTCTCATCATCAGAGCTATCATATCCTTCGCAGTGACTATCTCGTCTATGGAGATTTAAATGAAGATTTTCTTTCAAAAGATCGTCTTTCTTTAAATTATAAGTTCTCGAGTCGAGCACAGGTCGATGATATCTATATATCAAAGAAAAAAGATATTATTTTACATTAGCTTTACAAGAATTTATGAAAAATATACTTAAATATTATGATAGAGATATATTATAAATTGAAATATTAAATAATGTTCATAAAAGTTATAAAACTTATAAACATTAATAATACTTAATATATATGTATTCTAAAATATTACACATTAATAAATGCATCTAAAAATGTATCGCAATTTAATGAATTTTACAAGTCGTGAAAAAAAAAAGTTGAGACGATTGTAGGTCATCCTTCATGTATGATGTACGTCAAAATATGCATTTTGAATAATTTATGGGAAACTTCACGTCTCACACTTTCCAGTTATACATTTGCCACGTATTCGCGACGGC